>NPIF01001329.1_pt3 | contig 242992 bp, 216 predicted proteins | sample 8637461 | NCBI WGS metagenome assembly NPIF01 (sample SAMN07420641, study PRJNA396082) | bioreactor metagenome | isolation source: sample BR12 brine-fed electro-methanogenic bioreactor BR | place: Japan: Kochi | collected 2016-12-09 | reverse complement strand
TCGACGCCGTCGCCGTCGGCATCCGAATCGCAGGCGTCACCGATGCCATCCCCGTCCGTGTCCTGCTGATCCGGATTCGGCGTATTCGGGCAGTTGTCGGTCTCGTCACCGACACCGTCGCCGTCCATATCGCCCTGGCAGGCGTCGCCGACGCCATCACCATCCGAGTCGAGCTGGTCCGGATTCGGCGTCACCGGGCAGTTGTCGGTCTCGTTGTCGATACCGTCACCGTCGGCGTCCGAATCACAGGCGTCGCCGATGCCGTCGCTGTCGGTGTCCGTCTGCAGGGTGTTCTGGACGGTCGGGCAGTTGTCGACACTGTCGAGCACGCCGTCACCGTCGGAATCGTCACAGACATTGCCGATGCCATCGTTGTCGTCGTCCGCCTGATCCGGATTCGGATTGGTCGGACAGTTGTCGAGATCGTCCGCAACCCCGTCGCCATCGCGGTCGCCTTCGCAGGCGTCACCAATGCCGTCCCCGTCGGTGTCGGCCTGATCCGGATTGGATACCAGCGGGCAGTTGTCGGCGGCGTCGCCGATGCCGTCGCCGTCGTCATCCGTATCGCAGGCATCGCCGCGACCGTCGCCGTCGGTGTCGAGCTGGTCGCGGTTCGGCGTCGTCGGGCAGTTGTCGGCGAAATCGTTCACGCCGTCGCCGTCGGTGTCGTCGCAGGCATCACCCACGCCGTCGCCGTCAGCATCCGCCTGGCCTTCGTTGGGGACCGTCGGGCAGTTGTCGACATCGTTGTTGATGCCGTCGCCGTCACGGTCATCCTCGCAGGCATTGCCGATACCGTCGCCATCAAGGTCGGCCTGATCCGGATTCGGCACCAGCGGGCAGTTGTCCGTGCCGTCGCTGACCCCGTCGCCGTCATCGTCGCTGTCGCAGAAATCGCCCAACCCGTCGCCGTCGACGTCCGACTGCCCGGCGTTCGGAACGTTCGGGCAATTGTCGACGTCGTCGTTGACACCATCGCTGTCGGAGTCATCGCAGGCGTCGCCGACGCCGTCGAGGTCCGTGTCGGTCTGATCAGGATTCGGAATCAACGGGCAGTTATCGGTACCGTCACCGATGCCATCGCCGTCGTAGTCGCCCTCGCAGGCGTCGCCGATGCCGTCGCCGTCGGTATCGAGCTGATCGGCGTTGGGCACCAGCGGGCAGTTGTCGGTGGCATCGCCGATGCCGTCACCGTCGTCGTCGAAGTCGCAGGCATTACCGATGCCGTCACCGTCCGTGTCCAGCTGGTTGCGATTCGGCGTCGTCGGGCAATTGTCGGTGTCGTCGCCGATGCCGTCGCCGTCGGAATCGTCACAGGCGTCGCCGATGCCGTCACCGTCGCGATCAGCCTGACTCGGATTCGGCGTCACCGGGCAGTTGTCGACCGTGTTGTCGCTGCCGTCGCCGTCGCGATCGTCGTCACAGGCGTCACCGATGCCGTCGCCGTCGGTGTCACGCTGACTGACGTTCGACACGGTCGGGCAGTTGTCCTGGCCATCAACGATTCCGTCGAGGTCTCCGTCGTTGGTCGTCGGCACAGACCCGCCGCCACCGCCCTCGTCGGCGGTGCTGCACGCGCCCAGCATCGACGCACCCACACAGAGCGTTGCGACTATCGTCAGTCGCTTGATCAATTCACGCATATCCATCTCTATTCCTCTGCCCCGTTGATGTGCAACTCAACCCGGCGATTTGCTTCGCGTCCCTCTTCGGTCTCGTTCGACTCGACCGGAATGGCCTCGCCATATCCCTTGGCGATCAGACGATTCGCCGCAATGCCGTTGTCGATGAAGAACTGGCGAACCGACTCGGCGCGCTGCTGCGACAGCTTCAGGTTGTAGACCTCGGTGCCGACGCTGTCGGTGTGCCCGGCGATCTCGGCCGTCACACCCGGCTGGTTCTGCAGGAACAGCAGCGCCGGCTCGAGCAGGCGCTTGCCGTTGAGGCTCAGACGCGCTGAATCGAATTCGAACGAGACATCCTCGAGCTCGACCGTCTGTTGTCCGACAACGCATCCGAAACCGTTGACCTGGGTTCCAGCCAGCGTGGACGGACACTGGTCGAACTGGTCGGCGACACCGTCACCGTCACTGTCCATCGGGGCGATCGGAACCTCGACGATCTTTTCGACGACCTGGGGCGGCGGCGCATCGCGTACGATCACCTTCTCTTCGACGCGGGTCTTGCCCAGTGCAATCTCGATGCCGGCGGCACCGCGGATGTCATCGACCCCGTCGAGGTAGTCGTCGCGGACATAGCGCCCTTCGATGCGATACCGCAGCCACTGCATACCGAACAGGCGACCGACGACGCCGATACCGGCGTTGAGATAGAAGGTGTCGTCATCCAGTGCATCCGGAATGACGTCGTTGCGGGCCGCACCACCGCCGATCAGGATGAACGGCGTAAAGGATTCACGGTCACCGAAGGCGTATTGCAGATCGAGCCCGAGACCGCGCTGATAGAAATCGGTGCCGCTGCCGTTGCCGGTTTCCATCGTATTGTCGAAGTACAGACCTTCGAGCCAGAAGCGGTGCGACAGGGGCAGCCCGAAGCCGAGCTGCCAACCGTTGGCGTGATCGTCGGTCAGACGGTCCTCGTCAACACTCGAGAAGGTGCCCTGGATAAATGCGTGCGGCCTTGCGGTCTCGTCGGCCCATGCTGCCGGACAGCCGACCCCCAACATCAGTGCGCACGCGAGCGCGCGCCGCCCCAACCAAATCGTCATCTGTACCACCCCTGTATTGTCTTGCGGCTATCCGGCCGCAATCCCGTCGAAACTCGATCAGATTTTTTTACCGCAAAAACTATACACAAACTGATGGCCCGACGCGCGAGAACTGACATTGATGTAAGGGTTTTCCCTACGCTCATCGCCCGTTATCGAGCAAAAAAGGCTTTCCATCCCCGATCATCACCATCGAACCGGGCTCTGCGGTAAAATCCGACGTCATTTGGGGATCATCGGCGAAGCCCGCGATGGCCGCTCCCGCCACTTAATCGACGCTCCGACTTCTCGCATGCTCGACCATCGCTTCTGCGTAGCGCCCATGATGGATTGGACGGACCGGCACTGCCGGTTTTTTCTGCGTCAGATTTCGCGTCACGCCCTGCTCTACACCGAAATGGTGACCACGGCGGCGCTGATTCACGGTCCGCGCCGACGTCTGCTGCGTTTCGACGCGACCGAGCATCCGGTCGCGCTGCAGCTGGGCGGGGTCGATCCGGCCGAACTGGCCCGGTGCGCCGAGTTCGGCGAGCAGGCTGGCTACGACGAGATCAACCTCAATTGCGGCTGCCCGTCGGACCGCGTTCAGGAAGGTCGGTTTGGCGCCTGCCTGATGCGGGAGCCGGATCACGTCGCCGATGCCGTCCGGGCCATGAAGTCGGCCACCGCCCTGCCGGTGACGGTGAAGCATCGCATCGGGGTCGACGATTCGGAGGACTACGCATTCATGCGGATCTTCGTCGAGACCGTCGCCGCCGCAGGGTGCGAGACATTTGTCGTCCACGCCCGCAAGGCCTGGCTCAAGGGACTGTCACCGAAGGAAAACCGCGAAATCCCGCCGCTCCAGTACGATTCCGTCTATCGGCTGAAGCAGGAGTTTCCGCAGCTGCGGATCGTGATCAATGGCGGCATCCACACGCTGGAACAGTGCGAGACGCATCTGCGTCATGTCGACGGCGTCATGCTCGGACGCGAGGTCTACGAGAATCCCTATATCCTCGCCGAGGTCGATCACCGCATCTTCGGCGACGCCACCACCGCGCCTACGCGCGAGCAGGTCATCGAACGCCTGCGCCCGTACGTGATATCCGAACTCGAGGCAGGGACGCCGTTGCACCATATCACCCGCCACATCCTCGGGCTGTTCCGGGGCCAGCCCGGCGGGCGCGCCTTCCGCCGCACGCTGTCGGAAGGCGTTCATCATGGCGAAGGCGGCATGGACCTGATCGACGACGCGATGGCGGACGTCGCCGATGCCGCCGAACACCATGCCCTCCACGTCGACGCCGCGTGACACCGTATCCAATCCTTTCGCTGCCAATCGCGACAGACCCATGAAAACACTCAAAGCATTGATTGCCACCCTACTACTGACCGGAGCTGCCATGACCGCCGAAGCCGCCACCCCCGTCCGCGTGCTGATGACCACATCGATGGGCGATATCACCCTCGAACTCGACGCCGAAAAAGCCCCGAAGACCGTGGCCAACTTCGTCCGCTACGCCAAGGAAGGACACTACGACGGCCTGGTGTTCCACCGCGTGATCAAGGACTTCATGATCCAGGGCGGCGGCTATGACAGCGAATACCACCAGCGCAAGACGCATGAACCGATCGAGAACGAGGCCCGCAACGGCCTGAAGAACGATCGCGGCACCATCGCGATGGCACGGACCAACGATCCGCATTCCGCGACGTCGCAGTTCTTCATCAACCACAAGGACAACGACTTCCTGAACTTCACGCCCCAGCGCAGCATGGGCTACGCCGTGTTCGGCAAGGTCACTGCGGGCATGGACGTCGTCGATGCGATCGCCGAGACCCCGACCGGCGCGATCCCGCCGTTCGGCCGCGACGTGCCCATGACCCAGGTCGTCATCGAAAAGGTCACGGTGCAGGAGGGTGCGCAGTGACGCAGCAGCAGAACCAGTTCATGAGCACGCCCGCCGCCGAGGCCGCTCCGGCCCCGGTCAGCTTCGTTGCGCCGCGGCGTACGCTCATGGGCCCCGGCCCTTCCGACGTCCACCCGCGTGTGCTCGCGGCCATGGCGCAGCCGACCATCGGCCATCTGGATCCGGCATTCGTCGGCCTGATGGATACCATCAAGCAGCAGCTGCGCCGGGTGTTCCGTACCCAGAACGAGCTGACGATGCCGGTTTCCGGGCCGGGCTCGGTGGGCATGGAAGCCTGCTTCGTGAACCTGCTGGAGCCGGGCGACACCGTCGTCGTCTGCGAGAACGGCGTCTTCGGCGGACGCATGAAACAGGTGGCCCAGCGCTGCGGCGCCAAGGTCGTCGCCGTTGACGATCCCTGGGGCCGCGCGATCGACCCTGCCAAGGTCGACGCGGCACTGACCCAGCATCCCGACGCCAAGGCGCTGGCATTCGTGCACGCCGAGACGTCGACCGGCGCGCTGTCGGACGCGGCGATGCTGGCCGAGATCGCGCGCAAGCACGGCGTGCTGACGATCGTCGACGCGGTGACCTCGCTGGGCGGCGTGCCGCTCGAAGTCGACGCCTGGCAGCTCGACGCGGTCTACAGCGGCACCCAGAAGTGCCTGTCGGCGCCGCCGGGGCTGTCACCGGTGACCTTCTCCGCCCGGGCGGTCGAAGTCGCCAAGCAGCGCAAGACGCCGGTCCAGAGCTGGTTCATGGATATCAATCTGGTCACCGGCTACTGGAGTGGCGGCGCCAAGCGCGCCTACCACCACACCGCACCGGTCAACGCGCTCTACGGCCTGCACGAGGCGCTGTGCCTGGTCGAGGAGGAAGGTCTGGAGAACGCCTGGGCACGCCACCGTCGCGTCCACGAGCAGCTCGTGGCCGGCCTCGAGGGGCTCGGTCTGAAGATGCTGGTCCCGGCAGCCGAACGCATCCCCCAGCTCAACGCCGTGATGATCCCGGATGGCGTTTCCGACGAGGCAGCCCTGCGCGCGCGTCTGCTCAACGAGTTCGGTCTGGAGATCGGCGCCGGCCTCGGCGAGTTCGCGGGCAAGGTCTGGCGGATCGGACTGATGGGCCAGAGCTGCACCGAGGCACACGTGCAGCGTTGCCTCGACGCCTTGAAATCGGTTCTGGGCCGCTGAGCGCCTCAGCGCGAATCGGGAACGATCGAACCGCACAGTGGGCATGAGCCGACCGGTCCTGCTGGCATCCGATCTGCACCTTCCGAACGGGCCGTCGCCATTGCGCGACGGCCTGATTCGTTTACTCGAAGGCCCGGCACGTCAGGCGACGGCGCTGTACCTGCTCGGCGACATCTTCGAGTACTGGGTGGGCGACGACGACGGCGTCGCCACGCACGCCGATGTCATCGCCGCCCTGCGCCGCCTCAGCGAATCCGGCGTCGCGGTCTACGTCATGCATGGCAACCGCGACTTCCTGCTCGGACGAGACTTCGAACGCGCCAGCGGCGCGCGTCTGCTGGTGGACCCGTCCGTGGTCCAGATCGACGACGTCCCGACACTGCTGTCGCACGGCGACCTGTGGTGCACCGACGATCATGCCTATCAGCGCTGGCGGCGCTTCTCGCGCAATCGTCTGGCCCAGTGGCTGTTCCTGCGCCTGCCCCTGCGACGCCGGCTGCGCATCGCCGGGGGGTTGCGCGGACACAGCACCGGCGCCAAACAGAGCAAGACGGTCGAGATCATGGACGTCAGCCCGGATGCGGTCGCGGCGGCATTCCGCGATTACGGCGTGCCCCGCATCATCCATGGCCATACCCACCGACCCGCGGACCACGTCCTGTCGGTCGACGGCCGTGACGTCGAACGCCATGTCCTGGCCGACTGGCGCCCCGACCGCATGGAGTACCTGATCTGCCACGCTGGCACCTGCCGCCGGGTGCTGATCTGATCCATCCCCCGGACGCCTGCTGCGCCTCCCCATCTTTCGACGAACCGCACGCACACCTCACTCCAAGCGGCCGAACGGACCTCCCTTAGGCCTTTCGAAATCGCTGCGGATAGTGAGCCTCGCAAGGTGGCCACAGGCAGTCAGCCCGGAGCCGAGCATCCTGTAGGGATCCAGCCTGATATCGGCAGGGGGATTCAGCCCAGCTCGCTGTCCAGAAAGCCGGCGGCCATCCGCGCCTCCCGGTTGTATGGAGGCCGCAGCTGCATGCCGTAGTCGTTCAGCAGTGCGCGAAACGTCTCGACCGGCTCGAGTCCGCGCTGGGCGCACAGATATCGAAACCAGTGGGTGCCGATCGCCACATGCCGGACTTCCTCGTCGAGGATCACCCTGAGCACGTCGACCGTGGCATCGTCACCCACTTCCTGCAGCCGCCGGATCATCCCGGGCGTGACGTCGAGCCCGCGCGCCTCGAGCACGCGCGGCACCAGCGCCATCCGGACCATGACGTCGTGCGCGGTCTTCTCCGCAGCCTCCCACAGGCCGTTGTGGGCCGGAAAATCGCCATACGCGTATCCGAGTTCGGACAACCGCCGGGACAGCATCTGGAAATGACGCGCCTCGTCCCCTGCAACGCTGAGCCAGTCCCGGTAGAACGCGGCCGGCATCCCGTCGAAGCGGCAGGCCGCATCCAGTGCCAGATTGATCGCGTTGAATTCGATGTGGGCGACGGCATGCGCCAGCGCCGCGCGACCGGACGGACTGCCCAGCCCCCGCGTCGGCACCGACCGCGGATGCACCAGTTGCGGCCGATCCGGTCGTCCGGGCACCCGGGCCCAATTGAGCGCCGCTGCCTCGACCGAGGGTACCTCGGGCTCACACGTCGCGGTCAATCCCGCCACGGCCGCGCATTTGTCGGACGGATCCCCGAGACACAGGGCCTCGAACGCCGCCAGTCGCCAGCCGCCGTCGCTCACGGCTTCAGACCAGTCCCCTGGCGAGGTCCGCCCTGATGTCGTCGAGATCCTCGAGCCCGACGGCAACGCGCAGCAACCCTTCGGAAATGCCGGCGGCAGCGCGCGCCTCGGCGGAGATCCGCCCGTGCGTGGTCGTGGCCGGATGCGTGATTGTGGTCCGCGTGTCACCGAGATTGGCGGTGATCGAAATCATCCGCGTGCTGTCGATCACCTTCCACGCTGCCTCGCGTCCACCGTCGACCTCGAAACTGACGATGGCGCCGAAATCGGCCTGCTGACGCTGCGCCAGCACGTGCTGCGGATGCGAATGCAGTCCCGGATAGTGGACCCGCGCCACCTGCGGCTGCTCCTCGAGCCATTCGGCCAGCGCGCGCGCATTCTGGCAATGCGCCTTCATCCGCACCGCCAGGGTTTCGAGGCCCTTCAGGAACACCCAGGCGTTGAACGGACTCATGCACGGACCCGCCGTCCGCATGAACCCGAATACGTCCTTGCCGACACGCTCGGCGTCGCCAACGATCGCACCGCCGACACAGCGCCCCTGCCCGTCGAGGTATTTGGTCGCGGAGTGAATGACGAAATCGGCGCCCAGCGCCAGCGGCCGCTGCAGCGCCGGCGTCAGGAAGCAGTTGTCGACACAGAGCCACGCGCCGTGGCGGTGCGCGACCTCGGCCAACGCCGCGATGTCCGCAAGCTCGCACAGCGGATTGGACGGGGTCTCGACGAACAGCAGACGGGTGTTGTCCTGGATCGCCGCCTCCCATGCCGCCGGATCGGTGAGATCCACGTAGCTCACACTCAGGCCGAAGCGCGCGAGGATGTTGTTGAACAGGCCGATCGTGGAGCCGAACAGGCCGCGCGACGCCACGATGTGATCGCCCATGTTCAGCGTCGCGAGACACAGCGTCAGGATCGCGGCCATGCCGCTGGCGGTGGCGACGCAGGCCTGCCCGCCTTCCATCGCCGCCAGACGGCGCTCGAAGGCCTCGACGGTCGGATTGGTGAAGCGCGAATAGATGTATCCGGGCTGATCCCCCTGGAAAACCGCCGCCGCTTCCGCCGCGTTGCGGAATACGTAGCTCGATGTCAGCGACACACTCGCGGAATGCTCGCGGTTCTCCGTCCGCGGTTCGGACGCCCGTATCCCCAGCGTGGACGCACCCCACCCCGGATCGAAGTCTTCGTACACTGCCTTGCTCCAGAAACGTCAAAAGCCCGTTTGCACGAGGCTAAACGGGCTTTGCTGTCCGTTTAGCTGCATTTATTACGCGCCCGCAAGCTGGCAACAAATCGGCGCGCCGCAACCATACGACCATTCGGCCGGCCGCTCAAGTCGCGGCCGGCATGCCGCTACGCGTGATTCGGTAGTTCGATCACGGTCTGCGACCGGCTACGGGCCGCCTTGGCCGAATCTGAGCGGAACAGCTCGAGCTGGCTCAGGTACTCGGCGGTGACGTCGCGGGTGATGTACTCGCCGGTGAAGACCGAGCAGTCGAAGCGGCTGATCTCGGGATTGCCGGCACGCACCGCCTCGATCAGGTCCTCGAGGTCCTGATAGATCAGCCGGTCGGCGCCGAGCAGCGCCTCGAGCTCCTCGATGGTGCGGCCGTGCGCGACCAGCTCCGAACTCGTCGGCATGTCGATGCCATAGACGTTGGGATAGCGCACCGGCGGCGCCGCCGACGCGAAGTAGACCTTCCGCGCGCCGGCTTCGCGGGCCATCTCGATGATTTCCTTCGACGTCGTGCCGCGCACGATCGAATCGTCGACCAGCAGCACATTCTTGCCGCGGAACTCGACGCCGACGGGGTTGAGCTTCTGGCGCACCGACTTCTTGCGTTTGGCCTGCCCCGGCATGATGAAGGTCCGGCCGATGTAGCGGTTCTTGATGAACCCCTCGCGGTAGTGCACGCCCAGGCGCGAAGCGAGTTCCGCACCGGCGACGCGGGACGTGTCCGGAATCGGGATGACCACGTCGATGTCGTGATCCGGCCAGTCACGCAGGATCTTTTCGGCCAGCTTCACGCCCATGCGCAGGCGCGCCTTGTAGACATAGATGTCGTCGATCACCGAATCGGGCCGCGCCAGATAGACGTGCTCGAAGATGCACGGCGTGAGCATCGGGTTCGACGCGCACTGGCGCTTGTGCAGCTTGCCGTCGATGGTGATGAGGACCGCCTCTCCCGGCCCGATGTCGCCGAGCAGCTCGTAGCCCAGCGCGTCAAGCGCGACCGACTCCGAGGCGATCATGTAGTCGAGCCCATGCATCGTCTCGCGCACACCGTAGACCGCAGGGCGGATGCCGTTGGGATCACGGAACCCGACCACACCGTAACCGGTGATCACCGCAACGCAGGCATAGGCGCCGCGGCAGCGCTGGTGCACACCCGAAACCGCGGCGAAAACGTCGTCCGGCGTCAGCCTCAGGACGCCGCGCTGCAACAGCTCGTGGGCGAAGACATTGAGCAGCACCTCGGAATCCGAATCGGTGTTGAGATGACGGCGATCCTGCAGGAACAGCTCCTGCTTGAGTTCCTCGGCGTTGGTCAGGTTGCCGTTGTGCGACAGCGAAATGCCGAACGGGGTGTTGGTGTAGAACGGCTGCGCCTCTGCGGAGGTCGAGCACCCGGCCGTCGGATACCGCACATGGGCCACCCCCATCCGTCCCCGCAGCTTGACCATGTGCTCATCGGAGCTGAACACGTCACGGACCAGGCCGTTCTCCTTGCGCAGGTACAGGCGGTGCCCCTCGTTGGTGATGATGCCCGCCGCGTCCTGCCCCCGGTGCTGCAGCATGGTCAACGCGTCGAACAGCTCCGAGTTGACGGGCGCGCTCTGTGAAACGATTCCGGCGATTCCGCACATGATGAAAAGTCCTGCAGGGTCAGGTTGACGACGGCGGCGCCGGCTTGATCAGCTCGAGCCAGCGCTGGGGAATGATGTTTTCGAAGCCATTGGCCAGGGGCGCAAAGCGCGGCACCAGGACCGATTCCTGCCACCAGCGGTCGTTCTGGGCCCCGACCTGACCGGCGACCAGCACGAACAGGCTGACGATGATGACCGCCCGGATCAGCCCGAGTCCGCCGCCCAGCGTGCGATCGGCGGGCGAGAAGCGGCTGTCACGAACGGCAACGACGAGAAAGTGGGTCAGGACGGCGCCCACGAACAGGGCTCCGAGGAACACGATCGCGCAGCCGGCAGCTTCGCGCAGCGCGGCATCGGCAATGTAGGCGCTCAGACGAGCGGCGGCGTAGGACCCTGCGAGCGCGGCAGCGATGAACGCGACCACCCAGGTCAGCAGGCTGAGGATCTCCCGCGTGAAGCCCCGCCAGATTCCGACCAGCACGGACAGTGCGAACAGGAACAGAATGCTGTAGTCGACCCAGGTCATGCGGAGGCGGCGGCACCAGTGAGCGCAGATTTTACCACCGCATGACACCCATGACGATGCGTCAGGGTGCAATCACCCGTGCGTCGCGGTAGCCGTTCCTGACGATGACTCTCTGCCCCTGCTCCGCGTCTGAAGCCCGTGAATATGGCCCCGCGCGAACCCGGTATAGCGTGCCCTTGGAGCTTGCCACCGGGGTGATCATGGTTTTCTGCCCCAGCTGCTGCAGCTGCCGCTCGACCCGGCGCGCATTCTCGATCTGCGAAAACGACCCGACCTGCACCCACCACTCCGGCGCGTCCACCGGCGCTTTTGCCTGCGATGTGGGCACCGGCGTCGGCGTCGGGCGCGCCTGCGGTACCGGGGTCGCGGTGGGCTTCGGAGTGGGTTTCGGAGTCGATGTCGGCGCGGCCACCGCCAGGACGACCTCGCCATCGGGCTCGCCTTCTGGTGCGATCAGCTCGTCACTGTCGGCGTCCACCGCGACCGGCGCGGGCGCCCGATCCGGCATCAGCGCCGCCCCCTCCGGGGCATCGCCACCCGCTTCGCCGTCCGCAGCGAGTGTGCCTCCCGTCGCCGGGGGCGGAGCCACCGGAGAACCGTCCAGGTTCACGACCACCGAAGCCGTGTCCGGCGCCGCCTCGTCCTCCGCCTTCGGGAGCAACGAGACCAGCAGCAGGGCTAGAAACACCAGTGCGAGGGCGCCGACAAGGCGCTGTCGCAAGAGTTCATCCATCGAGTTCACCGATAGCGGCCGCGACTGTGAGAAACGATCCGGTCACGACGACCCTGCCCTGGTCTCCTGCCAGTTGGCTCGCCGTCGAGAGTGCGTCCCGCATATTCTCACAGCTCAGGACCTCGGTGTCCCGCGCAACCACGATCATGACGCGCCGCCGCAGCGCCTCCGCCGACAATCCCCGGGGTGGCGGCAGGCCCACACACAGCACTGCGTCGACATACGACGCCAGCACCGTCATGAATTCAACGTGCGGTTTGTCGGTCAGCATGCCGAGGACCAGAACGGTTCGACCCGGGCAGGAGCGCTGCGCCAGGCACCGCGCCAGCATGCCGCCGGCCTCCGCATTGTGTGCGACATCGAGGATCCAGCGCCCGCGGATCTCCTGGCGCCCCGGCAAACGGCTCCCGGCGAGCGCCTGGCGCACGGCCGCCTCCGGAATCCGCAGCCGCGGCGACAGCGCCTCGATCAGTGCCAGCACGCCCGCGGCGTTGTCGATCTGGGCGGGGCCCGCGACGGCCGGGAGCCGCTCGTAGTGCGATGCCGCGCCGGACCAGTCGAATGTGCCGTCGTCATGGACCACAACCCCGAAGTCGCGGCCCCGGCGGATGAGCCGTGCGCCAACGCGCTGCGCGTATGCGACGACCGACGCCGGCAGGTCGGGATGCGCGAAGATCGCCGGTTTGCCCGAACGGAAGATGCCCGCCTTCTCGGCGCCGATCTGCTCGCGATCGCTGCCGAGCCAGTCGAGATGGTCCAGCCCGACATTGGTGAGCAGCGCGGCATCCGCGTCGACGATGTTGGTGGCGTCGAGCCGCCCGCCGAGTCCGACTTCGAGTACCTGGACATCAACGCGGGCCTCCCGGAACAGCCACAGGGCGGCCAGCGTGCCGAACTCGAAATAGGTCAGGCCCACCTCGCCCCGCGCCGCGTCGATCGCTTCGAACGCGGCGCACAGCGCTTCGTCCGACGCCATCCCGGCGTCGATGCGGACACGTTCGTTGTAGCGGACCAGATGGGGAGACGTGTACAGGCCGACCCGCAGACCGGCGGCCTGACAGATCTGGGCCAGCAGATACGCGCTGGAGCCCTTGCCGTTGGTCCCGCCGACGATCACCGAGAGACAGTTGCGCCACGGCAGACCGAGCGCCTCGGCAACCCTGCGGACGCGATCCAGACCCAGGTCGATCGCCCGCGGATGCAGGGTTTCCTGCCAGCTCAGCCAGTCCTCGAGGCTGCGCCGGTGCACGCGCGGGCGTCCCTCAGCGCAGGCGTCAGGCGGCGCTGACGCTGGGCGAGAAGTGGGTCATCATCGACAGCAGCCGGTAGATCCGATCACGCATCTCGCGTCGGTCCACGATCATGTCGATGGCGCCCTTCTCGAGCAGGAACTCGGCGCGCTGGAAGCCCTCCGGCAGCTTCTGGCGCACGGTCTGCTCGATCACGCGCGGACCGGCGAAGCCGATCAGCGCCTTCGGCTCGGCGATGTGCACGTCGCCCAGCATCGCCAGACTCGCCGACACTCCGCCCATGGTCGGGTGCGTCATCACCGAAATGTACGGCAACCCGCGCTCCGCGAGTCGCGCCAGCGCGGCGGAGGTCTTGGCCATCTGCATCAGCGAGAACAGCGACTCCTGCATGCGCGCGCCGCCGGAACCGGCGAAGCAGACGAACGGCACACCGTATTCGAGGCTGGCGTTGACGCCGCGCACGAACTTCTCGCCGACGACACTGCCCATCGAACCGCCCATGAAGCTGAATTCGAAGGCGGCCGTCACCAGCGGCAGCCCCATCAACTGCCCACGCATCACGATCAGCGCATCCTTCTCGCCGGTATCGGTCTGCGCTTCCTTGATGCGGTCGGTGTACTTGCGGCTGTCCTTGAACTTCAACGGGTCCTTGGGGCCGACTTCGGCGCCGATCTCATGGCGCGGCTCGGGATCGAGAAAGTGCTCGAGGCGCTTGCGTGCGGTGATCACGCGATGGGTCGAGCACTTCGGACAGACTTCCAGCGTGCGCTCCAGCTCGGCCCGGTACAGCACCGACTGGCAGCTTTCGCACTTGGTCCACAGTCCCTCGGGAACGTTGTGCTTCTTCGCACCGCTTTGCAGCAGCTTCGAACCGACGATCTTATCGAGCCAACTCATTGAATCCGACATACGCCTGACCGGTGGGGGGCTGCATCTTACAGAGTTTTACCCGAGTGTCTCACTCTGTCAGCGAGTCTAGCGCCTCACGCAGCTCCCGCAAGCGTGATTCCAGCCGCGCGGCGATCTCGTCCGGATGATCCTGCAGTCGTTCGACCTCGGAAACCAGCGCGCTGCCGACGACGACACCATCGGCCACCCGCCCGACGGCCCTGGCGCTGTCGGCATCGCGAATGCCGAAGCCGACGGCCAGCGGCAAGTCGGTATGCGCACGGATCGCGGCGAGGCGCCGCTCGACATCGGCGACATCCAGTGTCGCCGCACCGGTCACGCCCTTGAGCGACACGTAGTACAGGTAACCGCTGGCTTCCCGGGCGATGGCCTCGACGCGCGCATCGGTCGTCGTCGGCGCCAGCAGGAAGATGCAGTCCAGACCGCGCGCACGCAGGGTCGGCAGGTAGTCCGGCGCCTCCTCGACGGCAAGGTCGACGATCAGGACACCGTCGACCCCCGCGTCGGCCGCACGCTCGGCGAAACGATCCAGACCGCAGATCTCGACCGGGTTGAGATAGCCCATCAGAACGACAGGCGTCGTCGTGTTCTGCTCGCGGAAGCGCGCCACCATGCCGAGCACGTCCATCAGCCCGGTACCGTGGCGCAGCGCCCGCTCGCAGGCGAGCTGGATCGTCGGGCCGTCCGCCATCGGATCGGAGAACGGGATACCGAGCTCGATGACATCGGCACCGCCGCGAACCAGCGCATGCATCAGCTCGACGGTGAGATCGGGCTGCGGATCCCCGGCCGTGATGTAAGGCACCAGCGCCTTGCGCCGCGCCGTCCGGAGTCCGCTCAGAGTCGATTGAAGTCGTGACATGGATTCGGGCCTACAGAAGCTCGATGCCTTCGAGCTTGGCAATCGTGAAGATGTCCTTGTCACCACGACCGGACAGATTGACGACGATGCGCTGCTCGGGCGTCATCGTCGGCGCCAGCTTCTTCGCGTACGCGACGGCATGCGAGGATTCCAGCGCGGGAATGATGCCTTCGCTGCGCGTCAGTTCGTGAAACGCAGCCAGCGCCTCGTCGTCGGTGACCGCCGTGTAGTTCACGCGCCCGATATCCTTCAGATAGGCGTGCTCCGGACCGACACCGGGGTAGTCGAGTCCGGCCGAGATCGAATGGGTCGGCATGATCTGACCATTGTCGTCGGCCATGACGTAGGTCCGGTTGCCATGCAGCACTCCGGGCCGGCCCGCCGACAGTGGCGCGGCATGCTCGTCGCCCTGCAGCCCGTGCCCGCCCGCCTCGACGCCGTACATCTCGACGCCGGCCTCATCGATGAACGGGTAGAACAGACCGATGGCGTTGGATCCGCCGCCGACGCAGGCCACCAGGGCATCCGGCAGGCGCCCGAAGCGCTCCCGACTCTGCTGCAGCACTTCGCGGCCGACCACGGCGTTGAAATCGCGCACCAGCATCGGATACGGATGCGGCCCCGCAACGGTGCCGATGACGTAGAACGTATCGTCGACGTTGGTGACCCAGTCCCGCAGCGCCTCGTTGAGCGCGTCCTTCAGCGTCTTGGTTCCCGACTGCACCGGCACCACCTCGGCGCCGAGCAGCTTCATCCGGTAGACGTTGGGCGACTGCCGCTCGACATCCTCGGCCCCCATGTAGACCACGCACTTGAGCCCAAGACGGGCGGCGATCGTCGCCGAGGCGACGCCGTGCTGCCCGGCACCGGTCTCGGCGATGATGCGGGTCTTGCCGAGGTGCTTGGCCAGCAGCGCCTGGCCGACCGTGTTGTTGATCTTGTGCGCCCCGGTGTGGTTCAGATCCTCGCGCTTGAGCCAGATCTGCGCCCCACCCCAGCGCGCGGTCAGGCGCTCGGCGTGATACAGCGGCGACGGCCGCCCCACGTAGTCGCGCAGATCGCGATCGAGTTCGGCGATAAACGCCGGATCCTGTTTCAGGCTTGCGTAGGCCTGCGCCAGCTCGCTGAGCGGCTCCATCAGGGTTTCGGCGACGAACTGTCCGCCGTAGCGGCCGAAATGGCCATGAACATCGGGCAACGCGTAAGTCATAAACCTCTCACTGATTGGCGGAGCGGCGCAGCGCGCGATCGGCACGCTGCACGGCATCCACGAAAGCCGCCATCTTGTCCGGATCCTTGATCCCGGGGCGGGCCTCGATCCCGCTGGACACATCGACCGCGTAGGGTCGCACCATCCGGATCCCGCGCGCGACCGTCTGCGGCCCCAGCCCTCCGGCCAGGATCAGCGGCTGGCGCACCGATCCGACTGTCGACCAGTCAAACGCCTCGCCGCGCCCGCCCATGCCTCCGGCGGCATGGCTGTCGAGCAGCAGCCCCGAGCAGCCGCGGTGACGGCGCGCTTCCCGGCGCAGGTTGGCGGGATCGGCCATCGCCACCGCCTTGACGTAGGGCATCCCGAAACCCGCGCAAAACGCGGGGTCTTCCCGGCCGTGGAACTGCAGCAGATCCGGCCGTACCGTGTCGATCACCGCGCGCACCAGCTCCGGCTCGGGGTCGAGCAACAGCGCCACGACACTGACGAACGCCGGCACCGCACGCCGCAGACGGGCGCCCGCCTGCGGCGTCACATGACGACGACTGCCCTCCACGAAGACCAGACCCAGCGCATCCACTCCGAGATCGACGGCGGTCCGGACATCCTGCTGCCTGCGGATGCCGCAAAACTTGATGCGGGTTCTAGACACTTCGACTAAGCGGGAAACCAGGGCTGCGGGGGCGGCGGGAGGCCGAATTCTGACGCATATTCGGGTCCCACGAAATAGAGCCCGCCGGCGGCGGCGGTCATGCCCGCCTGCTTGCGGTCCCGCCCGGCCAGGACTTCTGCAACCCAGATCGGCGCCCGCTTGCCGAGCCCGACCTCCGCCAGAGTCCCCGTGATGTTGCGGACCATGTGATGCAGGAACGCGTTTCCGCAGATGTCGATGACGACGAAATCGAGGCGGCGGCGCACGCTGATCGACTCGATGCGGCGCACCGGCGTCGGCGACTGGCACTGCGAATCGCGAAACGCCGAGAAGTCGTGCTCGCCGACCAAGGCCTGCGCCGCCTCGTGCATCGCGCAGGCATCCAGCACCTGCGGCCACCAACCGCTGCGCTGGAACAGCAGCGCACTGCGCGCCCGGTGATTGTGGATCACGTAGCGATATCGCCGTCGCAACGCGTCAAAACGGGCATGGAACCGCGGCGTGACCGCCTGGATCCAGCGGATGTTCAGGGTATGGGGCAGATTGGTATTGGTGCCGAGCAGCCAGGCGTAGTCGCTACGGGAGGCGGCACTGTCGAAATGAACGACCTGCTGCAAGGCATGCACACCGGCGTCGGTGCGCCCCGCGGCGACAATGCTGACCGGATGGTCCGCGACACGGCTCAGGGCGCGCTCCAGCTCGCCCTGCAGGGTACAGCGGCCCGGCAGCGCCTGCCACCCCGAGAAATCGGTGCCGAGGTACTCCACCCCGGCGGCAAAACGGGTCATGGCATCCAGCTCTTGAGGGCGACGTACAGCACGATGGGCAGCAGCCACTCCCACGGTCTGGGCAGTCGCTGTTCCGGAAGGATCATCGCGGCCACCGGCGCGTCCGCCTCCCGTTCGATATCGGCAATCACCCGCGTGGCACGGTCCCAAGGGCTGCCCGCGGAGCGTACCTCGCCCTGCAGACGCGCCTGCATGTCACCGACACCCTCGAGGGCGAGTCCCAGTCGCAAACCGATACGGTCCGGCGAAACCCCCAGCACCCGCAGCGGCGCGGTCAGCATGCGCAAGGCCTGCACCAGCTGATCGACCGAGGTGGTCGCCAGCAACAGATAGACCATCAGCAACAGATCGACCAGCACCAGTGCCCGCCGTCCGCCTTCCGACAATCCCTCCCGGCTCAGGCCGGGCAGTGACGCCAGCAGCGGATCCCCCGGGGTGAACCCGGCGTAGAGCACGAAGATCGCACCCAGCAGCCAGCGCATGCGAAACAGTCCGCCGCGCAGGCGGGACCATGCGTTACCGGCCAGCCAGCCATATGCGGCAAACAGCACGACTGCGGCCACCGCCAGCGCGATCAGGCTCAGACCCGGCAGGCTCGCCGCCAGCGACAGCAGCAGCAGAATGCGGATCGCCGGGTGCATCAGCGCTTGAGTCCTCCCGCGCCGATGCTCAGCCGAGCCGCTGCAGCAGGCTTTGCGCCTCTCGCTTCTGCTCGTCGCTGCCCTGCTCGACAACCTCGTCGAGCAGCGACTTGGCCATGTCGTTGTCACCCATGTCGACATAGGCACGGGCCAGATCCAGCTTGGTGCCGGCCTCGTCACCCGCGGACAGCGCCTCGGAGGTCGAAGCATCGCCCAGATCGACGTCGTCCAGCTGAATCTGTTCGGTCGGTTCGACGGATTCGCTCTCCAGCCCACTGGTCTGAGCGGGGGGCTCGGCGATGTCGTCTCCGGCGCCGAGCTCCGGCAACTCCAGCACAGCTTCGGCCTCGGAAGCCGGCGCTGCAGTGGCGTCGTCGCTGGTTTCGAGCGACACGTCCCCGAGATCGAAGTCGACCGCGTTGCCTCCGGTATCCGCCTGAGCATCCGCCTCTGCGGCGGCGGGCTCAGCGTCCCCGGCCCCGAGGTCGAACTGGCTCAGATCGAAATCGAGCCCCTCGCCGCGATCCTCGCCAGCCGATTCGGCCGGGGTCGCGGGTGCTGCCTGATCACTCTCAAGCGGCGGCAGCTCGAAGTCTTCAAGATTGAACTCGAGGCCGGCAGGCTCATCGGCCGCCGGCGACGGCGGCGCGGCCTGGTCGAGGCGCTCTGGCTCGGCGCCGTCGGCAGCCGCTGCGTCGGTCGCCGCAGGCTCCGCGGACGACAGGTCCAGATCCAGGTCCGCCGACTCGACGGCGCCACCGTCTGTGGCCTTGAACAGCTCCTCGTCCGGGCACAGCTGCTGTCCGAGGATCGAAATCTTCTGCCACTCTGCCGGCGACAGCATCGGCTTGATATCGCCGGCGCACTGCAGGAACTCGTCGGCCTTGCCCGCAGCGAAGTAGGTCTCGGCAAGCTTGACGCGAATATCCGAACGCTGCGGTTCCTTCTCGGCGGCCTGCTGCAACAGCAGCGCGGCTTCGTCATACAGGCCGTAGGCCAGATGGAAGTCGGCCTCGGACACCGGATCATTGGCATCCAGGTCGATCTGGACCGTCTGCGACTCGAACTGTCCGGTCAGGTCGAAATCGACGGGTTCCGGCTCGGCTGGTGGCGGCGTAACCGCCTCGGTCGCGGGCGCGGCCGGCAAATCCACATCGGCCAGTCCCTCGTCGGCGTCGCCCTGAGGCGCCGCGGCTTCGAGCGTCTCGTCGAACCGCTGGGTCTGCTCCTGGGTTGCCTCCAGCTCGGGCGCCGCCGCTTCCGCAGCCCCGGCCGTCGCTGCCACTGTCGCAGCGAAATCCGGTTTGGAAATCGAAGCCGGTTTCGGCGTGACCGCCGCCTCGCCGCCGCCGGCTTGCTGGCCCTTGCGGCGCGCCAGCACCTTGGCGATGAGAAAGCCGATGCCACCGATGAGCAGGACCCCGAGGATCAGCGGGATCAGCAAGGATTCCAGCAGGCCCGACTCGGATGCCGGCGCCGGCTCCTCGAAGATCTCCTCCTCCACGGCGGGCGGCAACGCCGCCTCTTCGCCGGCGGCGAGCTCCGGCTCCGACGTCGCAAGACCTTCATCGGCGTGCTCGGCGCCGGTCGCGTCCGCCGGCGTTTCCGACGGCATGAGCTCCGTGTCGCCCTGCTCCGGCTCGGCCAGCGGCAGATCCGGCGGCAAATCGGCCATCCCGGTTTCGGCAGGGGTCTCGGCACCGTCGTCCGCGAAGCTGTCTTCGGGCAAGGTGATCGGAGCCGGTTCGGCAGGGGTCTCCACGGCAGCGTCAGACGACGCCGGCTCGGGCGCGGTCGTCGGTTCCGGCGTGGGCGTCGGCGCCGCCGTCGGAATCACGGACGGCGCGACCGTCGGCTGCGGGCTCGGCGCGGGCTTTTTCGCGGGCATCGTCGCGCCGCCACTGCGCAGGACTCGCACCTCGTCGCGTGCCTGCGCGGGGCTGACTGCCGTCAGCTCATCGACCCCGGGCACGGTCAGCACCATGCCCTTCATCAGGCCATCGATGCCCCCGTCGAATGCGCGGGGGTTGGCGCGATACAGACCGAGCAGCATCTGATCCATGCTGACTGCCGGGCCCGGGCGCAGCTTGCTGGCCACGCTCCACAGCGTCTCACCCGGCCGCACCGGACCATATCGCCCGGGCTGCTGTCCGGACGTGGTCGGCTGCTCGGGCCTGACCTGCACCTCGGAACGCGTCAGGCGCGCCGGCTCGTCGAGAATCGGCGTGGTTGCGGTCGAGGAGCTGTCCGTCGACCGGGGTACGGGCGCGAACCCGCCGCGCTCCGCTTCAGCGGCGGTCTCGTAGAAATCCGACGTCGCCGAGCTGGCGGACGGCTGCGGCGGCTGTTGTGGGGCAACTGCCGGCCGGGTCGGAGCCGCGGCCACAGTCGGAACCGGAACCGGGACCGGCGCGGCGTAGTCCGGCGGATCGAGGAATACCGTGTATTCCCGAACGATGCGATTGCCGGCGCTGCGGACCTCGATGAGGAACACCACCATCGGCTCACGCACGGCCTGGCTGCTGACCAGCTCGATACGCGGCGTGGCACCTTCGGTCTTGACGTCGAACTTGAACGACGACAGCACGCCGATGCGATCCACTCCGGCGCGTTCGAAGTCACTGTTACTGGCGAGCCCGACGCGGACGCCGGCGGCTTCGGCGGATGTCGCGTTCAGGGGAATGGTTGCCGAGAACGGCTGGTTCAGGCCCGAATGGACATCGATATCCCCGAGACCCAAAGCGGCGGCGGTGGTGATCCACGCTGCCGGTAACAAAGCTGCCGCAAGTGCGAGCCTACGCCTCATGTGTTCTCCAGATCCCGACCGGCCACTGCTGCACGTCGTCGCACCATTGCGCTGCGTCGCGAAGAGTGCTCTTCATGCGGCAGGTTAATTTACGCGTATAAACCCTCTTATACCCGACAGATTATAAATAGTCACGGATCAGAATCTGGGCATTTTTCAGAGCATTGAGCGCTGCAGCCCGACGAACGTTGTCTGCCGTGAGCCAAAACGCCAATGTCCGCCCCGCGACACTACCCTCTCGCAGACGCGCCAAGTGGATTTCGGACGCCACCGTCGCGTCGGTGACCGGCGTCGGGCAGTCGTCGTCGTCCAGGCTCACGACGAGGTTCAGCGCCTCGCTGGCCTGCAAGGCGGCCTGCGCCTGCGCCAGCTCCACGGGCGACTCGAACTGCACCTCGACCGCGATCCCGTACCCGTAGAACACCGGCGCCGGCACCAGCGTCAGCGCCACCCCGAGCCCGGCGGCGTCGAGCAGCCGCTGCAGCTGCAGACCGATATCCTGCTCGCGTTCGGTTTGCCCGCCAGCGCCCGCGGCGCCCACCTGCCCGTGCACGTTGAAGGCGATCTGACGGGAGAAATGACGGCGCTCGTACGAGCGCGCGTTGAGCAGTGCGGTGGTTTCCCGCGCCAGATCCTCGAAGGCCGGCCGGCCGAGGTCGGATACCGGCACCATCGCCGTCGCCGTGAGCCGTTCCAGCGGCGCCAGCGCGCACAGCGGCTGCATCGCCACGGCCAGCACCACGGCCAACGGATCCGGATTGGCCACGATGCCGCGGGCGTTGAAACCCTCAAGATCGCCGGCGTTGAGCTCCGGCACGACCGTTGGGATGTCGGCGTCCTGCCATCGGGTGCCGGAGGCATCGACGACCATGCAGCCGTCATCGGCCGCCCGCTCCGCAACGGCCTGCATCTCCGGATCGCGCACCGCGAGGAATGCCAGCTGCACCTGGCTGAACTCGAACTGCGTGGCGTCCTCGACGTCGAGCTCCTGCCCGGCGAACTCGACCGTGGCCGTCCGTTCCGGTGCCTGGGCCAGGGCGTGGATCTCGCCAACCGACAGCTGCCGGTCCGCCAATAGCTCAAGCAGAGCCCCACCGACGATGCTGTCCGCACCGATGATCGCCACATCCAGTCGTCGGGTCATGCGCTTGCTGTTCCTGAATCAGTTCAAGCACGCAATTCTAGTCCAGCGCGCGCCCCCGACGCAGCGGGCCACATCGCCCGCTGTCGGGCTATCGCTCCAGCAGGATCCGCAGCATGCGCCGCAACGGCTCGGCCGCCCCCCACAACAGCTGGTCGCCGACCGTGAACGCGCCCAGATATTCGCCGCCCATGTTCAGCTTGCGCAGGCGCCCGACGACGATCCCGAGCGTGCCGGTCACGGCAACGGGCGTGAGCCGTTGCATCGACGCGTCGCGCTCGTTGGGCACCACCTGCACCCACTCGTTGTGCGCCGCGATCATCGACTCGATCTCGGCCAGCGGTACGTCGCGCTTGAGTTTGATGGTCAGGGCCTGCGCATGGCAGCGCATCGCGCCGATGCGCACGCAGACGCCATCGATCGGAATCCGGTCACTGCCTTGCGGATCGAGGCCGAGAATCTTGTTGGTCTCGGCCTGCCCCTTCCATTCTTCCTTGCTCTGACCGCTGTCGAGCTGCTTGTCGATATACGGAATCAGCGAGCCCGCGAGCGGCACCCCGAACTGATCGGTCGGAAATGCCCCGGACCGCTGCGCCTCGGCGACCTTGCGGTCGATCTCCAGGATCGCGGATGCCGGATCGGCCAGTTCGCCGGCGACGGCGTCGCGAATCGCGCCCATCTGCGTGATCAGCTCCCGCATGTTCTGGGCACCGGCACCGGATGCGGCCTGGTAGGTCATCGCCGTCATCCACTCAACGAGCCCGGCCTCATACAGCGCGCCGACCGCCATCAGCATCAGGCTGACCGTGCAGTTGCCGCCGACATAGTTGCGGATGCCCTTGTCCAGGGCGGCATCGATGACCTTGCGGTTGACCGGATCGAGGACGATGACGGCGTCGTCCGCCATGCGCAGCGCCGAAGCGGCGTCGATCCAGTAGCCGTTCCATCCGGCGGCCCGCAGCTGCGGATAGATCGCGCTGCTGTAGTCGCCGCCCTGGCAGGTCAGGATCACGTCCATCTGCGCCAGCGCCTCGATACTGTTGGCATCGAGCAACGGCCGTGCGCCCTGGGCCCCGGCGTCGGGCCCCATGCCGCCGGCATTCGACGTGCTGAAGAAATACGGATCGATCAGCGCAAAGTCGTTCTCTTCGCGCATACGCTGCAGCAGCACCGACCCGACCATCCCGCGCCAACCGACCAGACCAACCTTTTTCATCACAGACCTCTTGTTGCGTTGCCTCGGCGACCGGCGCCGAGCATCCTCGTTTGCGTGGCGCTCAGCCGGCGTTGCGACGCAGCGCCTCGATCACCGCATCCCCCATCTCGCAGGTGCCGATCACCGCCTCGCCAGGCTGTGCGATGTCGCCGGTGCGATACCCCGCTTTCAGCACGGCCTTGACGGCGGCATCGATCCGATCGGCGATGTCGGCACGGTCGAAGCTGTACTTGAACATCATGCCGACCGACAGGATCGTCGCCAGCGGGTTGGCCTTGTTCTGGCCGGCGATATCCGGCGCGCTGCCGTGGATCGGCTCGTACAGGCCCTTGTTGTTCACGTCCAGCGAGGCGGACGGCAGCATGCCGATCGAACCGGCCAGCATCGATGCCTCGTCCGACAGGATGTCACCGAAGATGTTGCCGGTGACGATGACGTCGAACTGCTTGGGATTCTTCACCAGCTGCATCGCCGCGTTGTCGACATACATGTGCGACAGCTCGACGTCCGGGTAGTCCCGACCGACGCGGATCACCACTTCGCGCCACAGACGCGAAGTCTCGAGCACGTTTTCCTTGTCCACCGAACACAGGCGCTTGTTGCGCTTCTGCGCGGCCTGGAACGCGACATGGGCGATACGCTCCACCTCGGGCACGCTGTAGTGCATGGTGTCGTAGCCTTCCTCGGCACCGTCGTCGGTGGTGCGGCGGCCGCGCGGCTGGCCGAAGTAGATGTCACCCGTCAGCTCGCGCAGGATCAGAATATCCAGGCCGGCAATCACCTCCGGCTTGAACGACGACGCCGCGGACAATTCCTCGTACGCCAGCGCCGGGCGCAGGTTGGCGAACAGGCCAAGATCCTTGCGGATGCCGAGGATGCCCTGCTCCGGACGCACCGCGCGCGGCAGGCTGTCGTACTTCGGACCGCCGACGGCACCCATCAGGATTGCATCGGCTGCGCGTGCCGCCTGCTGCGTGGACTCCGGATAAGGATGGCCTTCGGCGTCATAGGCGGCGCCGCCGAGATGGCCGAACGACCATTCGATCGCCTCGCCCTCGGCCTTCAGCACCTCCAGCACCTTGACCGCCTCGGCCATGATTTCCTGGCCGATATAGTCGCCGGGAAGGATCAGAATTTTCTTGTTCATGCGATGTACTCAGTCAGCGACGGCGGGCTTGCGACACGCCGCAAGTTTCGGAACATCAGGCCGTCAGGCCAGGCTTGTAGGCGACGAACCGCAGGCGCACGTAATCGGCGATCCAGCGCCCCTTCCCGTCCGACAGCGAGGCCTGCAGCTCACGCTGCACCTCGTCTATCAGCGCGGCGCGGTCGACCTCCGGCAACGCGTCGGTAAAGCGTCCGGCAAACGTCCGCAACCAGGCACCGATGTCCGACGGCAACACCGTCGGACGCGGATGCAGGGCGATCTCGCGGACTTCGAAGCCAGCCCGTTCGAGCCGCGCCCGGTAGGCTTGCGGTCGCGGAAAATACCAGGGATCGACTGCATCCGGATCGATTCCACGACGACCCAGCGCCGCGTGCAATACACGACGGATCTGCGCGACGTTGCCGGCACCGCCGAACTCGGCGACAAACCGGCCGCCGGGGACCAGCGCTTTCCAGGCACCGCGGATCACCGCATCCGGATCGCGCTTCATCCAGTGCATTGCGGCATTCGAGAAGATCGCATCGAAGGCCTGATCGAAAGTCGGATCAAGGGCCAGCGCCTGGCCATCGCCGACGCGCGCATCGATGCCACGCTCACACGCGGCCGCCACCAGCTCGTCACTGGCGTCGATACCGACCAGCACGGCCCCGGCGTCGACCAGGCGACGACTCAACGCGCCGTCGCCACACCCCAAGTCCAGGACGCGCTCCCCAGGCTGCAGCTGCAGCAGGCCGACGACCCCGCCCGCCAGATCGGCGACGAAGCGGCCGTTCTGTGCATAGTCACGCGCATTCCAGCGCTGTCCGGCGTCGAGGCTCAATTCGCGAACAGCCATGGCGCTTCCTGCTGCCGGCGGGACTCGTAGGCCTTGATCTTGTCGGCCTGCTGCAAGGTCAGACCGATCTCATCCAGGCCGTTGACCAGGTTGTGCTTGTGATGCGGGTTGATCTCGAAGCCGAAGCTGCGACCGTCCGGCAGCTGCACCTGCTGCGCCGGCAGATCGACCGTCACCTGCGCCTGCGCATCGGCCGCAACCAGATCGAAGATGGCCTGCACTTCATCGGCCTTCAGCACCACCGGCAACACACCGTTCTTGAAACAGTTGGAGAAAAAGATATCGGCGAAGCTCGGCGCAATGACCGCCCGGAAGCCGTAGTCGTCCAGCGCCCAGACCGCATGTTCGCGCGACGACCCGCAACCGAAGTTGTCGCGCGCGACCAGGATCTGGCTGCCGGCATGCGCCGGGGCATTGAGCACGAACTCCGGATTCGGACGCCGCGTCGCCGGATCGATGTCCAGGGTGCCGGGATCGAGATAGCGCCAGTCGTCGAACAGGAACGGGCCGAATCCGGTTCTGCGGATCGACTTCAGGTACTGCTTCGGGATGATCGCGTCAGTATCGACATTCGAGCGATCCAGGGGCATGACCTTGGACGCCACCACGTTGAAAGCACGCATCAGAAACTCCTCACATCGACGAAGTGACCGGCAATGCCGGCCGCGGCGGCCATCGCCGGCGACACCAGGTGGGTCCGTCCACCCTTTCCCTGGCGCCCTTCGAAATTGCGGTTGGACGTGGACGCACAGCGCTCGCCCGGCTCGAGGCGGTCGGCATTCATCGCCAGGCACATCGAGCAGCCCGGCTCGCGCCATTCGAAGCCGGCGTCGAGAAACACGCGATCGAGCCCCTCGGCCTCGGCCTGCGCCTTCACCAGTCCGGACCCCGGCACGACCATCGCCAGCTTGACGCTGTCGGCCTTGCGCCGCCCCTTGACGACGGCGGCGGCGGCACGCAGATCCTCGATCCGCGAGTTGGTGCATGAACCGATGAACACCTTGTCGATGCCGATCGTCTCGATCGGCATGTTGGCCTGCAGCCCCATGTACGCCAGTGCTTTCTCGATCGCGCCCCGGCGCACCGGGTCCGACTCGCGCGCGGGGTCCGGCACCTGCGCCGAGACCGGCACGACCATCTCCGGCGACGTGCCCCAGCTCACCTGCGGCGCGATGTCGGCCGCATCGAGCTCGACCACGCGGTCGAACTCCGCGTCAGCATCGCTGTGCAGCGTCTTCCAGTTGCTGACCGCGGCGTCCCACTGCTCCGGGCGCGGCGCGAACGGCCGCCCTTTGACGTAGTCGATGGTCTTGTCGTCGACCGCGACCAGCCCGGCCCGCGCGCCGGCTTCGATCGCCATGTTGCACAGGGTCATGCGCCCCTCCATCGACAGATCGCGGATCGCTTCGCCGGCATACTCGATGACGTGACCGGTGCCGCCGGCGGTGCCGATGCGGCCGATGATCGCCAGCGTGATGTCCTTGGCGGTGACGCCCGGCCCGACATGGCCGTTGACGCGGATCAGCATCGATTTGGACTTCTTCAGCACCAGCGTCTGGGTCGCCAGCGCATGTTCAACCTCGGAGGTGCCGATGCCGAAGGCCAGCGCGCCGAAGGCGCCATGCGTGGACGTGTGCGAGTCGCCGCAGACCACGGTCATACCCGGCAGGGTCGCGCCCTGTTCCGGGCCGATCACATGAACGATGCCCTGGCGCCGGTCCATCAGGTCGAACTTGGTGATGCCGAATTCCTTGCAGTTGGCATCCAGCGCCTCGACCTGGGCGCGCGAGATCGGGTCGGCGATGCCCTGGACGCGGTTGAGCGTCGGCACATTGTGGTCGGGCACCGCCAGGTTGGCGGAGACGCGCCACGGCTTGCGACCGTTGAGGCGCAGGCCTTCGAAAGCCTGCGGACTGGTGACTTCGTGCACCAGATGACGGTCGATATAGATCAACGCGGAACCGTCGCCGCCGTCGCTGACGACATGCGCGTCCCAGATCTTGTCGTAGAGGGTCTTGCCCATCGCGAACCTCGGAATGTCCTGATAACGGCGCGCATCTTAAGATCGGCCATTCAATAACTCCAATGAATCGTTTTTATATACTCCATTCCAAACTGGAATGTGGTGGCGCGATGGAAACCCAACTGCTGGCCGCTTTCGTCGAAGTGGCGAACTGCGGCTCGTTCACACAGGCGGCCGAACGCCTGCACCTGTCGCAACCGGCTGTCAGCAAGCGCATGACCACGCTCGAGCAGCAGATCGGCGCCGCGCTGTTCGACCGGATCGGGCGCAGTATCGTCCTCACCGATGCCGGCCGGACGCTGCTGCCCTACGCGCGCAAGGTCCTTCAGGACGTCGAGGATGGGCGCCGGGCCCTGTCCGGCCTGTCCGGGCGGGTCGGCGGCCGCCTGTCGATCGGCACCAGCCATCACATCGGGCTGCACCGCCTGCCCCCCGTACTGAAGCGTTACACCCAGCAGTATCCGGACGTCGATCTCGACATCCACTTCATGGATTCGGAGATCGCCTGCGACGCGGTGCTGGACGGCCGCCTCGAGTTGGGAATCGTGACCCTGCCACTGCTGCCGATCGAGCGCCTGCGGACACGGGTGATCTGGCCCGACCCGATGGCCTTCGTCGTCGCCCCCGACCACCCGTTGCGGCGCCTGCGGCGCATCCGGCTCCTCGACCTCGTCGACTACCCGGCGGTGTTGCCGGACGAGGCGACGTACACGCATCGGATCGTCAAACAGGTCCTCGAAACCCACGGCGCACACCCTCGTATCCGCCTGGCCACCAACTACCTGGAGACCCTGAAGATGCTGGTGGCGATCGGCATGGGCTGGAGCGTCCTGCCGACATCGATGGTCGACGAGACGATTCGCGTCCTGTCGATCGCCGAAATCCGACTGCACCGGGATCTGGGCACGGCACTGCACGCCGACCGCACCGTTTCCGGCGCGGCACGCGCCCTGCTCGGGATGCTGCACCCGCCGGACAGTGACTGAATCCGGTCGGCGCGCCTAAAGATTCCGGAAACGCCGCCGCTATACGGTTTGAGACCGAAGCCAGGAGCGCACGATGAAAGTGGCGCGCAGCACCCTGCTCTCGGCTTTTGCGCAGATGCTCGGCAATCGGATTGCACCGCAGCTGCTGCTGAGCCATTCCGAACTGGCCGACGACTGGGTCGTCACCGGCCTGCGCCGCGAAGACCTGCACGAACTGCTCGAGCATCTCTATGCGATGGATTACGTCGACCGGACCGAAGTCGACGGCGAGGTCTGGTACCGACTCACCGCCATCGGCTGCATCGAGCTGCGGATCTGCCGGGAATCGTTCTGGGCCCGCCTGCGCGACCGCTGGACATTGACGCGTCTGCGCACACGCCTGCACATCCGGCGCGGCGGCGGCGATCACGTATCCGCCCGCTCGGCGCGCCGCCGCGACGACTTTCCGGCAACCGAACCCTGCTGAAGGCCGTCGCGCCGACCGTGCGCTGATCAGAGTCGAAGCTCCGGTCGGCACCGCGGATCAGCGCCGCGGAACCGTCGCGCGCTCCAGCGCCGGCAGATGCCGCCAGGCCAGCCACCACCCGGCGAACGCCGCCAGCCCCGCACCGTAGAAAACCGCCTCGGGGGACACGTGCTCCCAGACGAGCCCGGCGCTGAGACTGCCGATCGACCCGCCGACACCGTATGCCACCGCGTTGTAGATCGCCTGTCCGCGCCCCTGCAGGTCGGCCGGAAACAGGCGCTGCACGTAGTAGACGGCAACGGCGTGATAGGCCCCGAAGGTCAGTGCGTGCGAAAGCTGCGCAATCGCCAGCGCGACCCACGATTCGATCGCCCATGCGGTCAGCCACCAGCGTAAGGCAGTCGCCGCCAGGGCCAGCAGCATCACCCGGCGGCCGCCGAACCGGCCGATCGCACGGCCGACGACGAGAAACACACCGATCTCGGCGACCACGCCCAGCGACCACAGCAGCCCGGCGGCGCTGCGTGCGTAACCGTGGCGTTCCAGGAACAGGGTGAAAAAGTTGTAGTACGGCGCGAAGCTCAGCTGCGACGCGAAACAGGCCAGCAACAGGACAATCACACCCGGCTGGCGCAACACCGTCGACAGGGCGCTGCGCGGCGCATCGGCGGCGTGCAGCGACGGCGCCTCGGGCACGGCCCAGGCCGAGCCGGCAATGCCGAGCCAGAACGCGCCGACCAGCCAGGGCAGCCAGAGAATCCCGGTGAGATCGAGGGCGGCGCCCAGCCCCAGCACGGCGATCACGAAACCGACGGATCCCCACAAGCGGACACGCGCATAGTCGCCACCACCGGCATGCAGATGATTGAGCGCCACGACCTCGAACTGGGGCAACAGCGCGTGCCAGAACAGCGTGTAACTGATCATCAACACGCCGATGGTCATGACGCCGTCGACAAACGGGATCGACAGAAACAGCACCAGCGCCGCCATCGACGCCCAGCGGATCAGGCCGATCCGCTTGCCGCTGCGATCGGAGTAGTAACCCCAGCCCAACGGCACGATCGAGCGCATCACGCCCATCATCGCGTAGGCGAAACCCATCTGCGCGGCCGAGAATCCCCTGGCCTCGAGATACGGCGACCAGTACGGGATGAACGCCCCGACCGTGGCGTAGTAGAAGAAGTAGAACCCGGCGAGGCGCGTCTGCAGGCGCGCCGCGCCCACAGAACGCAGGCTCATGTCAGTCGATCTCGCCCTGCAGCTTGGGAGTGGACGGAACGACGTCGGCGTTCTGGGCGCGGTGTCGTAGAACGTGGTCCATCAGTACCAGGGCGACCATGGCCTCGGCGATCGGCGTGGCCCGCAAGCCGACACAGGGATCGTGACGCCCGGTGGTGCGCATCTGCGTGGCCGCACCGGTCTCGTCGATGCTGCGACCCGGCGTGGTGATGCTCGAGGTCGGCTTGATCGCATAGCGTGCGTAGATCGTCTGGCCGGTGGAGATGCCGCCGGCCACGCCACCCGAATGATTGGCGACGAAACCCTCCGGCGTCATCTCGTCGCGATGCTCGGTTCCGCGCATCTGCGCCACCGCCATGCCGTCGCCGATTTCGACACCCTTGACCGCGTTGATCGACATCAGCGCGTGCGCCAGATCGGCGTCGAGACGGTCGAACACCGGCTCACCGAGGCCCGGCGGCACGTTGCGCGCTTCGACGTAGAGGCGCGCGCCAACCGAGTCGCCCTCGCTGCGCAGCCGATCGATCAGCTGCTCAAGCGCCTCGACGCAGCCGGGATCGGGGCAGAAAAACGGGTTCTGACCGACGGCCGTCCAGTCCTTGCACTCGACCGTGATCGGCCCGACCTGCTCCAGGCAGCCACGGATATCGATGCCCAGCCTTGCCTTCAGATACTTGCGCGCGATCGCACCGGCCGCGACGCGCACCGCGGTCTCGCGGGCGCTCGAGCGCCCACCGCCACGGTGGTCGCGAATCCCGTACTTCTGCACGTAGGCGTAATCGGCATGATTGGGCCGGAACACCTGTTTGATCTTCTCGTAGTCGTACGAGCGCTGATCGGTGTTGCGGATCAGCAATGCGATCGGGGTGCCGGTGGTCTTGCCCTCGAACACGCCCGACAGGATCTCGACCTGATCCGGCTCCTTGCGCTGGGTCACGTACTTGGACGTTCCCGGACGGCGCCGGTCGAGGTCGACCTGGATATCGTCGGCGCTCAGCTCCAGGCCCGGCGGGCAGCCGTCGACGACACAGCCGATGGCCGGGCCATGGCTTTCGCCGAAACTGGTGACGCAGAAGGAACGACCGAAGGTATTGCCGGACATGACTTATAGATGGGAAACGAGGTCTTCACGCGAGATCAGGAACACGCCATCCCCGCCCCGCTCGAAATCGAGCCAGGTCACCGGCAGCTGCGGCCAGCGCACTTCGAATTCCTCGACGAAGGCGCCCACCTCGCAGATCAGCAGGCCACCCGGCCGCAGATGCGCCACCGCGCCCTCGAGAATGCGGGCGACGATGTCCATGCCGTCGTGACCGGCCTCCAGCGCCAGCCGCGGCTCATGCCGGTACTCGGTCGCCAGCGTATTCCATTCGGCGGTGGTGACGTACGGCGGATTGGTCACGATCAGATCGTAGGTCGCGTCGCCGAGCCCGTCGAAGACGTCCGACTTGATCGCACGCACCCGGTCTTCCAGGCCGTGACGCTTGATGTTCTTGCGGCTGACCGCGAGCGCGCCCTCGCTGATGTCGGCCAGATCGACCTGTGCGTAGGGAAACTGCGCCGCACAGGCGATCCCGATGCAGCCGCTGCCGGTGCACAGATCCAGCACGCGCTCGGGCTGGCCCTGCAGCCACGGCTGGAAATCGGCCAGGATCAGCTCGCCGATCGGCGAGCGTGGAATCAGCACCCGCTCGTCCACGTGGAACGGCATGCCCGCAAACTCGATTTCGCCGATCAGGTACGCCGCGGGTTTGCGCGTCGTGACCCGGGCACGCAACAACTTGAGCACCGCAGTGCGCTCGCTCGCGGTGACCGTCGACTCGAGATAGAGCGCCGGAATATCGGTCGGCAGATGCAACGCGTGCAGTGTCAGGAAGAACGCCTCGTCGAGTGCGTTGTCTGTACCGTGACCGAAGTGCAGACCCGCTTCCCTGAAACGGCTGGCGCCCCAGCGCACCAGATCGCGGACGCTGCTAAGCTCATCGGTTTCGAAGTGGCGCGGCATCAATCAAGCCCGTGTGCTATGGGATAATGGGCGCGCATTATGCGGTGCGCGCACCCTATCGCGCCAATGATCAGGAAGAATCGTGTCGTCATCCAATCCGAACAACCGGACCGCCGTGGTCGTGCTGATCGCCGCCGTGGCGATGATCGGCGGGCTGCTGGCCGCCGCTTTTCTGTTTTCGCCCCAGGGCACGTCGATGCAGGCGGGCACGTTGCTGAAGAGCCCGCGACCGCTGCCGGAGATGCAGCTGGTCGATGAGAACGGCGCGCCGTTCACCCGGGCGTCGCTGCGCGGCCACTGGACGCTGCTGTTTCCGGGCTTCACCTACTGCCCCGACATCTGCCCGACCACGCTGGCCTTGCTCAAACAGGTCGAGCAGGGCCTGGGCAAGGATGCGGCAGAGGTTCAGGTGCTGTTCTTCTCGGTCGATCCCGAGCGCGACACCCCGGACGTGATGAAACGTTACGTGCATTATTTCAGCCCCAACTTCCACGCGGCGACCGTCAGCGAGCCCGCGCTCAAGGAAGTGGCTCAGGCCCTCGGCGTCGCCTACATCAAGGTCGAGGGCGACACTCCCGAGAGCTACACGATGGATCACTCCGCCGCGCTGGTACTGATCAATCCCGACGCCGAGATCGCGGCGTACTTCACACCTCCGCACAGCGTCGAAGGACTGGTCCATGACCTGCGGCAGCTCCTGAACACCTCTACTCCCTGACCGACATGCGCCTCTTTCTTCCGCAGTCCCGCCTGCTGCTCGTGCCGATCGTGGCCACGCTTGGCCTCTGCGCCTGCAACCGCCCGCCGGCAGCGCCACTGAGCGTCGAGAATCCGCGGATCCGGCTGGCGCCGCCCGGCGCCATGGCCATGGCCGGATACGCCACGCTGCACAACAACGGATCCGAGGCGCTGCGTTGTGACAGCGTCAGCGGCCCGGACTTCGGCCGTGCGGAAATCCATCGCTCCGTCGTCGAAGACGGGGTGTCGCGGATGCTCGGCGGCCAGATCCTGGCGATCGCGGCCGGCGGTTCCGCCGAACTCAAACCAGGCGACTATCACATCATGCTGTTCGAAGCCGCACGCGCTTTCGGCGTCGGCGACACGACCGAGCTGACCATCGACTGCGGACCGCAGCAGGTGACCGCCAAATTTCGCGTTGTCGAGCAACCCTGACGAGCCCGTGCCCATGTCGAACTCGACTGACGGTGACATCCGTCTCACCGACCGCGCATTCGCCCTGTTCCAGCAGATCCTGCCGACGCGCTGGCTGTCGTCGGTCGTCCATCGCATCGCCCTGATCCGCCAGCCCGCGATCAAGAACACGCTGATTCGTCTGTTCATGCGCGGGTTCAAGATCGATCTGTCGGAAGCCGAGTTCGAGAACCCGGAGCGCTACGAGACGTTCAACCATTTCTTCACCCGTGCCCTCAAGCCGGGCAGCCGACCGCTCGCGGACGCCCCCGATGCCTTCCTCAGCCCGGTCGACGGGACGATCAGCCAGTTCGGCCCGATCACGAACGGACGCATCATCCAGGCCAAGCAGCACGACTACTCGCTGCTCGAATTGCTGGGCGGCGACGAGGAAGCCGCGGCGCAGTTCGCGGGCGGAAGCTTCTGTACCATCTATCTGGCGCCCTACAACTATCACCGGATCCACATGCCGATCGGAGGCGCGCTGCAACGCTGGAGTTACGTGCCGGGACGTCTGTTCAGCGTCAACTCCGCCACGGCCCGGGCACTGCCCAACCTGTTTGCCCGCAACGAGCGCGTCAACGCCGTATTCGATACCGAGGCCGGGCCGGTCGGGATGGTTCTGGTCGGCGCCCTGTTCGTCGGATCGATGGAGACGGTCTGGGCCGGGCAGGTCACCCCGCCGCACACCGCGGGCGCCCCCGCCCACTACAGGCCGATGCGCCCCGAATCACTGGAACGCGGAGCCGAAATGGGACGTTTCAACATGGGATCGACCGTCATCCTGCTGGCGCCTGCCGGACGCGTCCAATGGGACGACGCGCTGGCGAGCGGCCACACCGTCCGTCAGGGCCAGTCGATTGGCACCTGGTCCGCGCATGGAAGGTGAAGCCCCGGGTCACGAACCTTTGGGCGCGGAAGGCGTCCAATCATCTGAACCGGCGCACCGTTGAGGGGCGCACGCGAGGAAGCCGAATCGTACATGCTCAGATCGTCCATACCGCTCGCCGTCGGCCTGGCACTCAGCGCCGCAGCCGCCATCGCGGCATCGCCGTCGGCTCTCGATCTGCCGCAGATCGGCGAGCCCGCCGACAACACGCTGTCGCCGATCGAGGAGAAGAAGCTCGGCGGACGGGTCATGTCCGAAATCTACCGCACCGGCTATACGCTGGAGGATCCGGAACTGAGCAACTACATCAGCCGCATCGGCTGGTCGCTGGTCTCGCACAGTCAGACACCTCCGCCGCCGGACATGACCTTTTTCGTCGTCGGCGATCCGCGCATCAACGCCTTTGCCCTGCCCGGGGGATACATCGGATTCAACGCCGGCCTGCTGCTGGCCGCCGACAACGAAAGCGAGCTGGCCGGCGTCATGGGGCACGAGTTGGCGCACGTGACCCAGCGTCACATCGCGCGAACGGCGCAGGATACCGAAGTCGCCAGCGTCGCCACCTGGCTTGCGGTGATCGCGGCGATCATCGCAGGCTCGGCGGATCCCGACGTGGTCATGGGCGCGTTGTCGGTGGGTCAGGCGCTGAACTACCAGCGTCAGGTCAGCTACACCCGCGCGCATGAACAGGAGGCCGATCGCATCGGCATCCAGACCATGGCGGCCGCCGGGTTCGATCCGCATGCGATGGCGAGCTTCTTCCAGAAAATCGAGCAGAAGTCGCGCCTGTACGGCAGCGGACTTCCCGAAATCCTGCGCACGCACCCGCTCAGCAGCAACCGTGTCGCCGAGGCTCAGGTGCGCGCCGACGAAATGCCGGTCGTCGTCCCGGAACCATCGCTCGAGTTCAATCTGATGAAGGCGCGCGCCAGGGTGCTGACGGCGGACCGCCCGAGTCAGGCGGTTGACTACTATCACGCCCAGATCGCGGCCGGTCACGACACGCCGGAGAACCGCTACGGCCTGGCACTGGCGCAGAGCGAGTTCGGACAGTCCGCCAAAGCCCTCGCCACCCTCCAGCCGTTGCTCGAAAGCCACCCGCGGCAACCCAACATCGAGTTGCTGCAGGGGCTCATGCTGATGCAGTCGGGCAAGACCGAGCAGGGGCTCGGGGTACTGCAGCAGACCATCGCCCGCTTTCCCCGCTACGCACCCGCAATTCTCGGTTATGCGGAAGGCCTGATGGCGGCCGGGCGCCCCGAGGATGCACGCCAGACCCTGATCTCACACGAACAGGCGCTGGGCACGCAGCTCAAGACCTACAGCCTGCTGGCGCAGGCCGCACGCGAAAGCGGCGATCTGGCCGAGGCATCCTTCCAGATGGCGAACTTCCTGTACCGCCGGGGAGACGCCGGCAACGCCCTGGCCCATCTCGATGCCGGATTGAGATTGCCCGATCTCAGCGACCAGGATCGGGCACGCCTGATTGCGATGCGCAACGAGATCCGCGGCAGTCTCCCCGAAAACTGGCGCCCGCAAACCGATCGTTCGCGCGTCGCCGCGCCGGTGATGGCCCTACAGTAGCTGTTCGGAACGCATCCAGTCCCTGCAGTCGGCGATCATGTCGGCCATCGCCCGTGGGCGATAGCCCAGTTCCTTTTCGGCCTTACGACTGCTGCAATAGAGATTCTGCGACAACAGCTCCACGGCATCGGCGGTGACATCGGGCTCCCGGCCGAACAGTGGCGAAATCCATTCCTCCACCCGCGCGTAGGCCATCAGGACGCGCGGATGCGCCGCAACCACGCGCCGGCGGATACCCAGCGCCTCGCTGATGGCCTTGGCCAGCCCGAGGTAGCTGGCCTGAGCACCGCCAAGCAGATAATTGTGCCCGATCCGCCCGCGCTCGGCCGCCGAGATCAGGGCCTCCGCAGCGGCCTTCGCATGGCAGAAACTTCCACCTCCCGGCGGCACCGCCGGCAGGCGTCCACGGTCGATCAGCCGGAACAGTCGCGACCAGCTCGCCGTATCGTAGGCCCCCATGATGTTGGACGGATTGACGATGACGGCCTTGAGCCCCGTCGCGAGCCCCTTGCGCACCTCGCGCTCCGATAACGCCTTGCTGCGCACGTAGTTGATGTCCACGGCGCTGCCGCGCGTCGGCGTCTCCTCGGTGATCAGGCCACTGTGCAGCCCGTAGGCCACGATGCTCGACGTGTGCACGAAACGCTTCGCCCGCGCCTCCAGTGCCGCTCGCACGACATTGCGGGTTCCCCGGACGTTGACCTTGAGCTGCTCGGCATGCGCGCGGGACCACAGACTGGTGTTGCCGGCCGCGTGGAACACGCAATCGACCCGCTGCGGAATCAGCTGTTTCAACGAACGCGCATCGGTGATGTCACCGACCACGCGCTCAATCCGGTCGAAGCGCTCCAATCCGCGCAGATCGGAGTCCTTGCGGTGCAGGGCGACGACCTGCCACCCCTGATCGAGCAGCGCCTCGACAAGATTCAGCCCGACGAAACCCGTCGCACCGGTGACGAATGCAGTCCTGCCCACGTTCTCCTCTGATCATCGTTATCGGTTGGGCAACATCCGGAAGTTGCCAGAAGCGACAGGCGATCGTCAAAGCGCCGACTGCACGCGCTCAGGCCGGCGCTCAGACGCGCATGACGTCGTCGGCGGGTGCAGTGGTTCCCCAATGCTTGCAGGCGGGACATTGCCAGAACATCTGGCGCGGGCTGAATCCGCAGTTGCTGCACTGATAACGAGGACTCGACTCCATCAGCCGCACCAGCGCCTGCCGCAGGCTCGCCGCGGGCTTGTCGAGGCCGGAGGCGATGACATCCGGTTGGCGCTCCAGGACTTCCAGAAACTCCGCAAGAACGGCCCGGCTCGGTCTGGCCTCCAAACCCTGCGCCAAGCGGTCAAGCGGATCGACGCCCTCCTCGGCCAGCAGCCGCGCCTCGGCCACGAACGGCAGGCTTGATGACGACATCTCGCGTGCATCGTGCAGGAACTGCAGGTATCCCTCGCGATCCTTGGTCTCGGCCATGCAGCGCTGCAGCGGCTCGATGACATCCGCGAGGAAGCGCGGATCCTGCTCGAAAGCCTTCAGGTAATGCTTCGCCGCCACCGCATGGCGACCGGCCGCCATCTCCAGCCCCCCGAGTTGCAGGCGTGCCCGCACGCAGCCCGCTTCCTCGTCCAGGGCGCGCTTGGCGAATTTGACCGCCTCGTCGGGCTGCTTGGCGGCTTGCGCCTCGTCGGCCAGCTCGCAGTAGTACTGTGCGATTGCAGCACGCTGAGACTCCCCCAGTGCCGCCTCCAGCCGGCGTGCGGCCTCGATCGCGGGACGCCAGTCGTGCGCCTGCTCGTGAATCGTCCGGATGGCATCGAGTGCCGCCGTCACGTATCGCCCCTGCTCGGCGAGCGACTGGAACAGCTCTTCTGCCCGATCCAGCACCCCCGCGGCGTGGTAATCACGCGCCAGCTCGAAACGGGCCTCGGCCTGCAGCTCGGGGGCGATGCCGTCGCGCGACGCCAGCGACTCGTGTATCCGCAGGGCACGATCGACTTCTCCGCGCTTGCGGAACATCTTGCCCAGCGTCAGATGCAGTTCAGCGGCGCCCGGGTCGAGATCCCCGACCTGCGTCAGCGCGACGATCGCCTGATCCGGATCGTCCGACTCGAGCTGATGCAGCAGGCCACCCAGCTGCACCGCCGATACCGAGCCGCGCTCGGCGGGCGGCCGCGCCACCCCGGCATTGCGGGCGCGCAGCGCCCAGCCCAGCACCAGGCCGAGCGGTAACAGCAGCCAGGCAAAGAGGCCATCAAGCATGAAACTGCGTCCGGAACCCGATCAGGAAACGCCGCGATCCTGCGCCATCGACAGACCCCGCAGGTTGCTGAGTTCGGACTCCCGATCCCTGACCTGCCCACGCAGCCGGCGCACATCCATGCGCAGGCGCAGGATGCGCAATGACGCCACCAGCAGCGACACCAGGACGCCCAGCGCGAACGCCGCGAACAGGATCGCGAACAGCGGGGCCTGCCACACCCCGAACAGATAATCGAAACGAACCGGATCGGCGTTGAAGTATCCGACCGTCCCGCCGACCACCAGCACGACGACCAGCAGGACAGCGGTCAGAATACGCCAGAGCGGCCGGATGCTCGGTGCGCTCATTCGACCATCCCGGCCACCGGCATTTCGAACGACGGCGCCTGACTCTCATCCTGCGCCGCGGCATTGACGCGCTCGCGCATTTCCTTGCCGGGCTTGAAGTGCGGCACCCGCTTCGGCGGAATGCTGACCGGCTCCCCCGTCTTCGGGTTGCGTCCGACGCGGGCCGGCCGGTGATGCAGCGCGAAACTGCCGAAACCACGGATCTCGACCCGGTCGTCACGCGACAGTGCATTGCTGATCTGATCCAGCACCAGCTTGACCGCCAGTTCCACGTCCTTGTGCATCAAGTGCGTCTGCTTGCTGGCCAGGTGTTCGATCAGTTCCGACTTGGTCATCCCGCTACCGTTCAAATATTGGCGTACAGGCTTGAACGATAAAGAAAAAAAAGGGGCCACGCAAGCGTGGCCCCGAAACTTCCGGCCGGCTCTAAACCCGGCCTGACGGGCGGATCAGTTGCCGCCGCCCATCTGTTCCTTCAGCAGGTCGCCGAGGCTGGTCTTGCCGGTGGTCGCGTTGCGGCTGTACTCGGCAACGGCCTCCTGCTCTTCCTGGATCTCCTTCTCGCGAACCGACAGCTGAATCGTGCGGTTCTTGCGATCGATCCCGATGAAGCGGGACTCCAGCGTGTCGCCTTCCTTGAGCACCTTGGTCGCGTCCTCGATGCGGTCACGCGACAGGTCGTTGGCGCGAATGTAGCCTTCGACGCCGTTGCCGAGGTCGATGACTGCGCCACGCGCGTCGACGGTACGGACGATGCCGCTGACGACAGCACCCTTGGTATTGCTGGCGATGAACTCGGCGAGCGGATCGGAGCTGACCTGCTTGACGCCCAGCGAGATACGCTCACGCGCCCCGTCGATGGCCAGCACAACCGCATCGACTTCCTGACCCTTCTGGTAACGGCGCACGGCAACTTCGCCCGGCTCGTTCCAGTCGAGATCCGACAGATGCACCAGGCCGTCGATGCCGCCGTCCAGACCGATGAAGATGCCGAAGTCGGTGATCGACTTGATCGCACCGTGCACGCGGTCGCCCTTCTGGTGGTTCTGAGCGAACTCTTCCCACGGATTCGGCTTGCACTGCTTCATGCCCAGCGAGATACGGCGGCGCTCGCCGTCGATATCGAGGATCATCACCTCGACCTCGTCGCCGACCTGCACGACCTTCGCCGGATTGACGTTCTTGTTGGTCCAGTCCATCTCGGACACGTGGACCAGACCCTCGACGCCCGGCTCGATCTCGACGAACGCACCGTAATCGGTGATGTTCGTGACCTTGCCGAACAGGCGGGTCTTCTCCGGGTAGCGGCGCTCGATGTCGAGCCACGGATCCGCACCCAGCTGCTTGAGGCCCAGCGACACGCGGCGACGCTCGCGGTCGTACTTGAGAACCTTGACTTCGATTTCCTCGCCGACCTGGACCACTTCGGCCGGATCCTTGACCCGCTTCCAGGTCATGTCGGTGATGTGCAGCAGGCCGTCGATGCCGCCGAGGTCGACGAACGCGCCGTACTCGACCAGGTTCTTGACCACGCCCTTGAGGACGATGCCTTCCTGGAGGCTGGCCAGCAGGCTGTCACGCTCGGCGCTGTACTCGGCTTCGAGGACTTCGCGACGCGAAACGACGACATTGTTGCGCAGCTTGTCGAGCTTGATGACCTTGAACTCGAGCGGCTTGCCTTCGAGGTACGAGGTATCGCGGACCGGACGCACGTCGACGAGCGAACCCGGAAGGAACGCACGGACCGAGCCGATGTCGACGGTGAAACCGCCCTTGACCTTGCCGGTGATCGTACCGATGACCGTTTCCTTGTCCTCGAAAGCCTTGGCCAGACGTTCCCACGTCTTGATGCGCTCGGCTTTTTCCTTCGAGAACTTGGTTTCGCCGAAGCCGTCCTCAACAGTTTCCAGTGCCACTTCCACGTCATCGCCGGCAGCGACCTTCAACTCGCCGTCGACCATGAACTCCTGAACCGGAATCACGCCTTCCGACTTCAGGCCGGCATCGACGATCACCACATCCGGCTTGACCTCCAGCACCTTGGCATTGACGATGGTGCCGGACTGCATGGATTGGCCACTCTTGAGGCTGGCCTCAAACAACTCAGCGAAACTTTCGCTCATTTATACGCTCTGAAAGTTAAACATCCCCAAGCGTCCTGCCAGGGGGCCTGTAAATAAATAATCTCGGCGCCGCATCCATGCGGAACCGAACCATATTTTGCGCAGGGGAAACGACTCAGACCAGCTGGTGTCGCTGCAACAGGGCTTCCACTTCAGCCAGTACTTCTTCCGGCGAAAGCCCCGTCGTATCAACCACTTCCGCATCATCCGCCGGTTTCAGCGGCGCCACGGTGCGATTGCGATCGCGCTCGTCCCGAGCCCGAATCTCCTCACAAAGGGGCGAGAGTGTAGCGCCGATCCCGCGGGCGCTCAACTGCCCGAGACGGCGCCTGGCGCGTTCCTCGACACTGGCGTCCATGAATATCTTCAGCGCGGCATCGGCGAAGACAACCGTTCCCATGTCGCGGCCGTCGGCGATCAGCCCGGGCATCTGCCGGAAATCCCGCTGACGCTGCAGCAATGCCGCCCTCACCTCGGGCGCCGCAGCGATCCTGGATGCCAGCGCGCCGGTCGATTCCTTACGCAGCTCCTGTGTCCAGTCGTCGCCGTCGACGCGAATGCATTCATCCGCTTCGGTCGCACCCTCGAAGCGGATGTTCAGCCCCGGCGCCAGGCCCGCGACTGCCGTGGCATCGTGCAGATCGACACCCCGCCGATGCGCTGCCAGCGCAAGGATGCGGTACAACGCGCCGCTGTCGAGCCGATGCCAGCCCTGCAGCCGGCTCGCGAGCCAGCGCGTGACCAGCCCCTTGCCGACTCCGCTGGGCCCATCGACCGCGATCACCGGCGCCTCGCCGTCGCGCGCCGTCGGCAGCCCGGCACCGGAAGCGGTGGCACTCATCGTCGACGTGGTCTCAGACACCGCGCCCAACCGTGACCCGCAGGCCGGCCTGTCGCGCCAACTCGGCAAAACCGGGGAACGATGTGTCGACGTTGGCGCAATCCAGTATCGAGATCGTTCCCTGCGCGTGCAGCGCCGCCATCGCGAATGACATTGCCACGCGGTGATCACCATGGGAATCGATGGTGCCGGACTGCAGCGTGCCGCCCTCGACCCGCATTCCGTCCGGCCGCGCCTCGGCGTCGATGCCCAGCGTCCGCAGGCCGTCGCACATGGTCTGGATCCGGTCCGATTCCTTGACCCGCAACTCCTCCGCCCCGCTGACCACAGTGGTCCCGCGCGCAGCCGCCGCGGCGACGAAGATGATCGGGAACTCGTCGATGCTCGCGGCGACCAGATCACGCCCGATTTCCACGCCCTGGAGCTGCGCGCCGCGAACGCGGATATCCGCCACCGGCTCGGCTCCGAACTCGCGGGGGTTGACCAGCGTGATGTCCGCGCCCATGCGCCGCAGCACCTCGATGATGCCGGTCCGCGTGGGATTGACGCCGACATCCGTCAGCGTCACGTCTGAGCCCGGCGTCATCGCCGCTCCGGCCATGTAGAACGCTGCCGACGAGATGTCCGCGGGCACCTCGATCCGGGTTCCGGACAGACGCTGCCCGCCCTGCAGCGCGGCATACCCGGGACGCGCCTCGAGCGTGACGCCGAATGCGCGCAGCATCCGCTCGGTGTGATCGCGCGACGCCTCCGGTTCGTGGACCTCGGTCCGCCCCTGGGCGTAGAGACCCGCCAGCAGCAGGCAGGATTTGATCTGGGCGCTGGCAACCGGCGATTCGAAGCGGATCCCCTGCAGCCCGTCGACCGGCAGGATGCGCAGCGGTGCCCGCCCCTCCTGAGACTCGATCCGCGCACCCATCCGCTGCAGGGGTTCGATCACACGCCCCATCGGACGGCGCGACAGTGATGCATCGCCGGTCAGCGTCGACTCGAAGCGCTGACCGGCCAGCAAGCCGGCCATCAGCCGCATCGAAGTCCCGGAGTTCCCGAGATCGAGCGCATGCGCGGGTGCCTGCAGGCCGTGCAGGCCGACACCGTGAATGATCAGGTGGCTCGGCGAGACCGCCTCGATCCGGACGCCCATAGCCTGGAACGCACGCATCGTGCACAGGCAGTCCTCTCCGGTGAGAAAACCGGTGACCTCGGTGCGCCCTTCTGCCAGCGCGCCCAGCATCACCGCCCGATGCGACACCGACTTGTCTCCGGGCACACGCAAGGCGCCGGACAGCCGGCCACCGGGTTCGATCTGAAAATTAACGGTCATCGCGTTCTGATTGAATGATTCCGTCGGCGCCGCCCGACGCTTGGAAAACCAGCCTACTCGATATTGGCCAGATACTTCTCGCGCGCACTGCGCGCGCGCTCGAACAGTCCCTTGAGTTCGTCCCAGCGGCCGGCCCGCATCATCTCCCGAATCTGCTGCAGCTCTCCGATCTGCTGGTCGAGCAGCTCCGCCACCGATTCGGCGTTGGCCCGGACGATGTCGTGCCACATCTGCGGCGAACTCGACGCGATCCGCGTGAAGTCGCGGAAGCCGCCCCCTGCGTTCGGGAAGATCTCGTGCTTGCCGTCGAGCCGCGCCAGCATGTCGACGTAGCTGTACGCCAGCAGATGCGGCAGATGCGAGGTCGCCGCGAAGATCGCATCGTGCTGATGCGCCTCCATTTCAACCACCCTGGCGCCGGTGGCCTGCCACAGCCGCGTGATCAGCGTCCGCGCGGCGGGATCCTGCCCCTCGTGCGGCGTGATGATGACCCGATGCTTGCGGAACAGATCGGCCTGGGAGTGCGCCACGCCGCTCTTCTCGGTCCCGGCGATCGGATGCGCCGCGACGAACCAGGGCGGGAGCTTGCCGCAGACACGCGCGACCTCCGCGAGCACCGATTGCTTGGTGCTGCCGACATCGGTCACGACCACGTCGAGCCGGCACGCCGGCAGCGTCTCGAGCAAGGCCTCGGCGGTCTGCAGCACCGGCACCGCCAGCACCACGACGTCCGCCTCCCGCACCGCCGCAGCCGGGGTGTCGAACACCCGGTCGATGACGCACAGGCGCATGGCGTCGTTACGCCGTGCCGGATCCGGATCGTAGCCGGTGATGTGGGCAACGGCGCCGGCATTGCGCAGTGCCCGCGCCAGCGAACCGCCGATCAGCCCGAGACCGACGATCGCGAGTTTCTGGACAATCACGATCCCAGCACCGTCCGCAGCGCCGCCACGAAACGGGAGTTTTCCGCCTCCGTGCCGATGCTGACGCGAACGAATTCCGGAAGATCGTAGGACGCCACCGGGCGCACGATGATGCCCTGCTCGAGCAAGCCCTGGTGGACCGGCTTGGCGTCACGACCGAATCCGATCGCGAGGAAATTGGCCTGCGACGGCAGCACCGTCAGCCCCATCTCGCCGAGAATCCCGGTCAGGCGCGCGCGCTCGCCGGTGTTGAGTTCGACCGAGCGGGCGACAAAGTCCTGATCGTCGAGCGCGACCTCTGCCGCACGCAGCGCAAGGCTGTTGTTGTTGAACGGCTGCCGCACGCGATTGAGCAGGTCCGCGATTTCCGGACTCGACAGCGAGTACCCGACCCGCAGCGACGCCAGGCCGTAGGCTTTGGAGAAGGTCCGAAACACGACGAGATTCGGGTACCGGTCCAGCATCGGCCGCACGTCGAAGCGCAGCGCCGGGTCCGTGTACTCGAAGTAGGCTTCGTCGAGCGCAACGATGACATGCGCCGGTACCTGCCGCAGGAAGTTCTCGATTTCCGCCTGACCCAGCCAGGTTCCGGTGGGATTGTTCGGATTGGCGATGAACACCAGCGAGATGTCGTCGTTGCCGGCGAGCAGCTCCGCGAAGGCCTGCAGATCGTGTCCGTAGGGCTGAGCGTCATCCGCGGCGCGCGGCGGCGCGACCACGGCCCGCGCCGACTGTGCCTGGGTGATGATCGGGTACACCGCAAATGCGTGCGCCGAGAACAGCGCCGCCCGGTCCGGCCCGAGGAAGACGCGACCCAGCAGCTCGATGATGTCGTTGGAGCCATTGCCCAGCGTGATGCGGGAAGCGTCGATCCCGTGCAGCTTCGCGATGCGCGCCTTCAGACGATAGCCGCCCCCGTCCGGATAACGCGCCAGATCGTCGTTCTGCAGCGCCTCAAGCAGTGCCTCGCGCACCCGCGGGCTGCAGCCCAGGGGATTTTCGTTGGACGCCAGCTTGATCGCATTGCTGACGCCGAGCCGGCGCTGCAATTCCTCGATCGGCATGCCGGGCGAATAGGCCTCCAGACTCAGCACACCGGGCGCCGCGCGTTTAAGGAGTTCTTGGTTCATGCAAGTAGATCTGATCGATTGGCGAATGGACACGACGCGCCGGGCACCAGACCCGGCCGCGCCAACGCTACATCACCGCGCGAGGGTACGACCCCAGCACCTTGAAGAACGCGGCTTCGCTGCGCACCGCGTCAAGTGCCTTCTGCACCCGCGGCTCGGAGGCATGTCCGATGAAGTCGATGAAGAAATAGTAGTCGTTCACGGTCGATCCCTTGGCCGGGCGCGACTCGATCCGGGTCATATCCAGTTCCGCGGCGGCGAAAGGCTGCAGCAGCTTGAACAGGGCACCGGGCGTATGGCTGCGATGCGCCATCATCACCACCGAGGTGATGTCGTGACCGGTTGCGCCCGGGTCCTGCTTTCCGATCACGAGGAAGCGGGTCGTGTTGTTGGGATCGTCCTCGATATTGGCGGCCAGGATGTTCAGCGCGTTGATCCGCCCGGCCTGCAGGCTCGCGATCGCCGCGACCCCCTCGCCCTCTTCACGGGCACGCCGCGCCGCCTCGCCATTGCTCGAAACGGTTTCGCGGATCGCCTGCGGAAGCTTGGCATCGAGCCACTTGCGGCACTGCGCGAAGGACTGGGGATGCGAGTAGACGCGCTTGACGCCGTCCAGGTCCGGCCCGCACGACAGCAGATGATGATGCACCGGCAGCGCAACCTCGCCACAGATCCGCAGCTTGGTGTGGATCAGCTCATCGAGCGTGTGGATCACCACGCCTCCGGTCGAATTCTCGACCGGCACCACACCGTAGTCCGCGGCACCACTTTCGACCTCGCGGAAGATCTCGTCGATGGCGTTGTTCGCGCGCGCATTGACGCTGTCGCCGAAATGCTTGAGGACGGCCGCCTGCGTGTAGGTCCCCTCGGGCCCCAGGTACGCGACCTTCAGCGGTGACTCCAGCGAGAGACAGGCCGACATGATCTCGCGCATCAGCCGCGCCATCACCTCATCGGTCAACGGCCCCCCATCGGGCCCCTGGTTGCGCTCGATGACACGGCGCAGGACCTCCGCCTCGCGGGCGGGCCGATAGTGATCACCGGTATCCCCCATCTTCTGCTTGATGTGGGCGATTTGCTGCGCAATCCGGGCACGCCGCGAAATCAGCATCTGGACTTGCTCGTCCAGCGCGTCGATCTCGACCCGCGCCTGTTGCAGTTCGTTCTGCGTCATCTGCCTGCCGTGGCTCGGAAAAACATTCGGGGAGCGCGATTGTACGCGCTCCCCGGGACTTTGCGAGCCGCCGCGACCGCGATCAGCCGGCCGCCAGCACCCGCGTCGCCAGCACGCCGGCGATGCCTTCGATTTCGCTGACCACCGCAGGCGGAATCTCGGTATCGACGTCGACGATCGTGTACGCCAGATCGCCGCGCGACTTGTTCAGCAGGTCGGCGATATTGAGCTGGTGCTTGGCCAGTGCGGTCGAGATCTGTCCGACCATGTTCGGCACGTTCTCGTTGACCACGCAGAGGCGCGTCTTGCCCGGCAGCAATCCCATGACCGCCTCCGGAAAGTTGACCGAATTGCGGATGTTGCCGGTCTCCAGGTATTCGCGGATCTGCTCGGCGACCATCACCGCACAGTTGTCCTCGGCCTCCTTGGTCGACGCCCCCAGATGCGGCGTCGCGATGACCTTCGGATGCGCCTTGAGCGTGTTCGACGGAAAATCGCAGGCATACGCGTGCAGCTTGCCGGCGTCGAGCGCCTCGATCACCGCCCGCTCGTCGACGATCGCGTCGCGCGCAAAGTTGAGGACCACGCCCTGTTTCTGCATCAGGCCGATGCGTTCGGCGTTGATCAGCCCGCGGGTCGCGTCGATCAGCGGCACGTGCACCGAAACGAACTGCGCCTTCGACATCAGATCGTCCACCGATACCGCCTGCCGCACGCCGGCATTGAGCTGCCATGCGTTCTGGACGGTCATCGCCGGATCGTAGCCGTAAACAGTCATGCCGAGTTCCAGCGCCGCGTTCGCGACCTTGACGCCGATCGCGCCCAGGCCGATCACGCCCAGCGTGCGCCCCGGCAGCTCGAACCCGACGAATTTCTTCTTGCCCGCCTCCACCGCCTCGTGCAGCGCCTTGTCGTCACCGTCGAGCTTGCGCACGAAATCCAGCGACTGCGCGATGTTGCGCGACGCCATGAACATGGCCGCCAGCACCAGCTCCTTGACCGCGTTGGCGTTGGCGCCGGGGGCATTGAAGACCGGCACGCCGCGCTTGGACATCGCGGCGACCGGGATGTTGTTGGTGCCGGCGCCGGCACGGCCGATCGCCTTGACCGAGCCCGGGATCTCCATGTCGTGCATCTTCGCCGAGCGGACCAGGATCGCGTCCGGCTGGGCGAGATCGGAGGCGACCTCGTAGCGGTCGCGCGGCAGGCGCTCGAGTCCGACGACGGAGATATTGTTGAGGGTCTGAATCTTGAACATTGCTGTCATTCCTTGTTGCGGAAGTCGCGCCCGCGCGGAGCGCGCGGGCGCGTTGCGGACGTGTTCCAGGCGCTCAGCCGCGCGTGCGGGCGAACTCCTGCATATAGTCGATGAGCGCGCGCACACCGGATTCCGGCATTGCGTTGTAGATGCTGGCGCGCATGCCCCCGACCGAACGGTGCCCCTTGAGCCCGGACAGACCGGCAGCTGCGGCACCCTTGAGGAAGTCGGCATCGAGCTCCGGATTGGCAAGCGTGAACGGCACGTTCATGCGCGACCGGTGCTCCGGCTTGACCGGGTTGCGGTAGAACGCATTGGCGTCGATGTAGTCGTACAGCAGCTTGGCCTTGGCGGCGTTGCGTTGCGCAATCACGTCCAGCCCGCCCTGATCCAGCGCCCATTTGAACACCAGGCCGGCGACATACCAGGCGAAGCACGGCGGCGTGTTGAGCATCGACTCACCGTCGGCCACGGCCTTGTAGTCGAAGACGCCCGGCGTGGTCGCGGAGGCGCGGCCCAGCAGATCCTCGCGCACGATCACCAGCGTCAGACCGGCAGGACCGATGTTCTTCTGCGCGCCGGCATAGATCAGCCCGTAGCGCGACACATCGACCGGCCGTGAAATGATGTTGGACGACATGTCCGCCACCAGCGGAACACCGCCCACATCCGGATCGCCCGGAAACTCGACGCCGTGAATGGTCTCATTGGGCGTGATGTGCACGTAGGCGGCTGCGGGATCCAGCTGCCAGCCTGCGCGGTCGGGAATATGCGTGAATTTATCCTCGGCGCTGCTGGCGGCGACGTTGACCTTGCAGTACTTCGCCGCTTCCTTCGCAGCCTTCTTGCCCCAGTCCCCGGTCACCACATAATCGGCGCCGGTCTTGTCGCCGAGCAGGTTCATCGGGATCAGGCCGAACTGCGCGGTGGCACCGCCCTGCATGAACAGCACCTTGTAGCTGTCGGGAATCTTCATCAATGCGCGCAGATCGGCTTCCGCCTGCGCCGCGATCGACATGAATTCCTTGCCGCGATGGGACATCTCCATCACCGACATGCCCGCACCGTGCCAGTCGAGCAGTTCCGCCTGAACCTGTTCGAGCACCGGAAGCGGCAACGCACCCGGACCTGCACTGAAGTTGACGACACGATTCATTTCAATTCCTTACATTAACAAGTTAACGTTGAATCTCACTATGACCAACGCTCGACATCGAGATTGGGCACTCCCGCGAAGACCGCAACCCGCTCGGTCACCAGCGTCAGCTGATGCGCCAGCGCGGTCGCCGCGTGCAGGAGGTCGAACGCCGCGAGCGGCTCGTCGGCCGAACGCAGGTATGCCGACAGGCTGACCGCCTGCTGGGCCTCCGCCGCACCGAAGTCCAGTACCTGCACGCTGGACAGCATTTCCTTCAGCAACTTCCCGTACTGCGCCTGCGCCCGCGGCAGCAGCCGCAGCGCCGTTTCCGCCTCGACCCGGCCGAAGATCGACACCGCGACATCCGTCGGTTTGAGCTCCGACAGGCGCAGCACCACCGGCAGACGCCCCTTGATCGCGCCGGCGAGCACATCCGAATCCAGAAGATATTTCACCACCGCACCCCGGACGCCGGCGGCAGCGCGCTGCGCCAGGCCTGGACATCCAGCTCATCCTCCGCCAGCTCCGGCGCCGGATTGCCGAAATGCGCCTTCAGCCCTTCGGGCCAGTCCTTTTCCTCGTTGCGGGCCAGCCACTCCTGCACCGCGGTCACGATGATGCGGTTGCGCGTCATCCCGCTGCGTTCGACGGCCTTGCCCAGCCGCTCAAGCGTCGCTTCATCGATGTGGACACTGAAATTCATGGCGCAGGATTCTCACCTAACAGGATATGTTAGTCAATTGGCCTACTTTAACTCTATCGTTTATCTATCTGTAAAAACGTATATTATTCTTGGATTTTCCGGTGCACAAAAGCACACCGAGGGATCATGCGCGCCCAAACGACGACGGGCCGCAGTAGCGGCCCGTCAAACAACCTGACAACCATAGAGACTTATTCGGAAGGCGTATCCGGCTCCGCAGACGCTTCTTCGCCAGCCGCCCCGGCGTCGGCAACCTCGCCGTCTGCAAGCGCGCCGTCGACCAGCGCCTCTTCCTCCTCCTCCGCAATGATGCTGTCGACCCCGACCAGGCGGTCATCCTCGTCCGGGCGCATCAGCCGCACGCCCTGCGTATTGCGGCTCATCGACCGCACGTCCGTGGTCTTGAAGCGGATCAGGATGCCCTTTTCGGAAATCAGCATGACCTGGTGACTGTCGTCCACGGTGACCGCGCCGATCAGGCGTCCGGTCTTGTCGGCGAGCGCCTGCGCGATCACGCCCTGCCCGCCGCGGCCTCGCCGCGGGAACTGATCCACCGGCGTCCGCTTGCCATATCCGAACTCGGACACGGTGAGGATGTCGCCGTTGTCGGCGACGATCAGCGCAATCACCCGCGCACCGTCGACCACACCGTCGGCCGCATCGTCCGCCGCCGCTTCTGCGGCCGCATCGTCGGCCTCGTCCTCGCTGCCGGCAAAGGTCTTGAGCAGGCGCATGCCACGGACACCCGTCGCACCCCTGCCCATGCTGCGCACATCGTTCTCGTGAAAGCGGATGGCCCGGCCGGCGTCGGAAATCAGGATGATTTCGTTATCCCCGCCGGTCAGCGCAACACCGACCAGTTCATCATCGACCCGCAGATCCACCGCAATGATGCCGTTGGAGCGAACGTTCTGGAACGCCAGCAGCTCGGTCTTCTTGACGGTCCCGCGACGCGTCGCCATGAAGACGTAACGGGCGTCCTCGAAGGTCTTGATCGCGAGCACGGCGTTGATCCGCTCGCCCTCTTCCAGCGGCAGCAGATTGTTGAAGGGCTTGCCGCGCGAACCCCGCGAACCGGACGGCAACTCGAACACGCGCAGCTTGTAGCACTTGCCGGTGCTCGAGAAGCACAACAGCGTGTCGTGCGAGTGCGTGACCCAGAGCCGGTCGACGAAATCGGCCTCCTTGGTGGTCGCCGCAATGCGCCCGCGTCCACCACGACGCTGTGACTGGTACTCGTCTAGCGGCACCGCCTTGACATAGCCCTCGTGCGACAGCGTCACGACCATGTCCTGCGGCGTGATCAGATCCTCGTGCGCGATGTTCAGCGCCGCATTGGTGATCTCGGTGCGGCGATCGTCGCCGTACTGCGTCTTGATCTCGAGCAGCTCTTCGCGAATCACCGACAGCAGGCGCGTCTCGGATCCGAGGATGTCGAGGTAATCCAGGATCGATTCCAGCAGCTGCTGGAACTCGGCGTGGATCTTGTCCTGCTCCAGGCCGGTCAGCCGGTGCAGGCGCAGATCCAGAATCGCCTGTGCCTGCGCCTCGGACAGCCGGTAGCCACCCTCGACCACGCCGAACCCATCGGGCAGATCCTGCGGGCGCGACGCGTGGCTGCCGGTCCGCTCGATCATCGCCATGACCGGCCCCGGCGTCCACAGGCGCGCCATCAGCCCCTGCCGCGCCTCCGCCGGTGACGGCGACTTGCGGATCAGCTCGATGATCTCGTCGATATTGGCCAGCGCCACCGCCAGCCCTTCCAGCACATGGGCACGCCTGCGGGCCTCGCGCAGCAGATAGCGCGTACGGCGGGTCACGACCTCGCGGCGATGGCGGACGAAGATTTCGAGCAGTTGCTTGAGCGACAGCAGGCGCGGCTGACCGTTGTCCAGCGCGACCATGTTGAAATTGAAACTGTCCTGCAGCTGGGTGTGCTGGAACAGGTTGTTGAGCACGACATCGGCGTTCTCGCCACGGCGCAGCTCGATGACCATGCGCATGCCGTCCTTGTCGGACTCGTCGCGCAGCTCGCTGATACCCTCGATCTTCTTGTCCTTGACCAGATCGGCGATCTTCTCGAGCAGACGCGCCTTGTTCACCTGGTACGGCAGCTCGGTGACGATGATGGCCTGCTTGTCGTTGCTGACCGGCTCGAAGTGCGTGCGCGCACGGATGACCACACGGCCGCGCCCGGTCGCGTAGGCGTCGGCCAGACCGTGCGCGTCCAGCAACAGGCCCGCGGTCGGAAAGTCCGGCGCCGGGATGTGCTGCATCAGCTCGGCCAGCTCGATTTCCGGCTTGTCGATCAGCGCAACGCAGCCGTCGATGACCTCGCCGAGGTTGTGCGGCGGAATGTTGGTCGCCATCCCCACCGCGATACCGGCGGCGCCGTTGACGAGCAGCTGCGGCACCCGCGTCGGCAACACCGTCGGTTCGGTCTCCGAACCGTCGTAGTTCGGCTGGAAATCGATGGTCTCCTTGTCGATGTCCGCCAGCAGCTCGTGCGCCAGCTTGGACATGCGCACCTCGGTGTAACGCATCGCGGCGGGGGCATCGCCGTCGACCGAACCGAAGTTGCCCTGGCCGTCGACCAGCACGTAGCGCATGGAGAAGTCCTGCGCCATACGCACGATCGTGTCGTAGACCGCCGAATCGCCATGCGGGTGGTACTTACCGATGACGTCACCGACGACGCGCGCCGACTTCTTGTAGGGCTTGTTGTAGTCGTTGCCGAGTTCCTTCATCGCGTACAGCACGCGACGGTGCACCGGCTTGAGCCCGTCCCTGGCATCCGGCAGCGCGCGCCCCACGATGACACTCATGGCGTAATCGAGGTACGAGCGGCGCATCTCGTCTTCGAGATTGACGCTCAGGATCTCCTTGGCGAAATCGGTCATATCGGGCACCTGCCGCCCCACATCGAGGGACGACTTTCAGTTTGACAATCAGTTGGTTATTGGCCATTCGGCCCGCGCCACGGCGACGCGTCTAATAATCGACAGATTGTAACATGGACACCCTTCCGACGTCCGCCCGAAAACCACCCGAAACCGACTGGAACCGGGCTCAGCCGATCAGACGCGCCAGCTTGTCCGCGGTCGGCTGCAACACCACCCCCCGCTCGCAGACCACGGCATCGATCAGATGCGCGGGCGTGACGTCGAACACCGGATTGAACGCACGGCACCCCGCGGGCGCGACCGGCTCGCCCCGGTACATCGTCAGCTCCTCGTCGGGCCGCTCCTCGATCGGAATCGAGGCCCCGTCGGCACAGCGCAGATCGAAAGTCCCGCTCGGAGCCACCACCATGAATCTGGCGCCATGTGCCCGCGCCGCCAGCGCCAGTGCGTAGGTCCCGATCTTGTTGGCGGTATCACCGTTGGCGGCGATCCGGTCCGCGCCGACGATGACCCAGTCGATGCGCTGCCGGTGCATCAGATGCGCCGCGGCCCCATCGACCAGCAGCCGGGTCGGAATCCCGTCCTGCATCAGCTCCCACGCGGTCAGGCGCGCGCCCTGCAGCCAGGGGCGCGTCTCAGTGTTGAAGACCTGGCTGATACGGCCCTGCGCATACGCGCTGCGGATCACCCCGAGCGCGGTTCCATGGCCACCAGTGGCCAGAGCGCCGGTGTTGCAGTGCGTCAGCACCCGCGCGTCGCGGTCGGGCAGCAGCGCCGCGCCCAGTTCACCCATCCGCAGGTTCTGCTCCAGATCCTCGCGCTGGATCGCGACCGCTTCGGCCTCCAGCGCATCGATGTCCCGATGCGACGCCCATTGCCGCCGCATCCGTTCCAGTGCCCAGCGCAGGTTGACCGCGGTCGGTCTCGACGCGGCCAGCATCTGTTCGGCGGCATCGAAACCGTCGCGGTCGGCACGCAACGCCAGCACCAAGCCGTATGCGGCGGCGATGCCGATCGCCGGCGCGCCACGCACCGCCATCGCGTGAATCGCGTCGGCGACGTCGCCGGGACTGCGGCATTCGAGATAGCGCACCTCCGCCGGCAACAGACGCTGATCCAGCAGCCGCAGGTGATCACGCGCCCAGACGATCGGTTGCACGGCGGAAGACATGGCGGGGGCTCGGCTAGAATGAGGCGACATTCTACTTGCCCCGATACCGCCATGACGCAGAACGTCGACCTGCTCGTGCTGCCCCGCTGGATCGTTCCGGTCGAACCCCTCGGGACGGTACTCGAACGCCACGCGATGGCCGTCGACCAGGGCCGCATCGTCGGCATCGTCCCGCTCGAACAGGCCCGCGAGCGGTATTGCCCGGCCGAGACCCTCGAACTGCCGGACAAGGTGGTCATGCCCGGCCTGGTCAACGCGCATACCCACGCCGCGATGAGCCTGTTCAGCGGCGTCGCCGACGATCTGCCGCTGATGGAATGGCTGCAGAACCACATCTGGCCGGCGGAGGGCGCGCATGTCGGGGAGCAGTTCTGCGAGGACGGCGTGCGGCTGGCGCTGGCGGAGATGGTCCGCAGCGGCACGACCTGCATCAACGACATGTACTTCTTTCCGGACGTCACCGCGCGCGTGGCGGCGGAGGCCGGCGTGCGCGCCACGGTGGGCCTGATCGTGCTCGACTTCCCCACCGCCTGGGCACGCGACGCCGACGAGTACATCCGCAAGGGTCTGGACCTGCACGATGCGGTCCGCGAGATTCCGCTGGCGCATTCGATCTTCGCGCCGCATGCGCCGTACACGGTCTCGGACACGCCGTTGACGCGCGTGCGCCGGTTCGCCAACGAACTCGGCATCGGCGTTCACATGCATCTGCACGAAACCGCCGACGAGATCCGGCAGTCGCTCCAGCAGTTCGGCAAACGCCCGTGGCAACGGCTGCGCGAACTGGAGATGCTCGGTCCGGACTTCGTTGCCGTCCACATGACGCAGCTGACCGACGAGGAGATCGCGCAGGCCGCGGAATACGGCGTCCACGTCGTCCACTGCCCCGAATCCAACCTCAAGCTGGCCAGCGGCTTCGCGCCCATCGGCAAGCTGATCACCGCCGGCGTCAATGTGGCGATCGGCACCGACGGCGCCGCCAGCAACAATGACCTCGATCTGCTCGGCGAGACCCGCACCGCCGCACTGGTCGCCAAGGCCGTGGCCGGCGACGCGCGCACGCTGCCGGCGCCCGAAGCACTGCGCATGGCCACGCTCGGCGGCGCGCGTGCGCTCGGACTCGATGCGGAAATCGGCAGCCTCGAAGCGGGCAAATCGGCTGATTTCATCGCCATCGACCTGTCGGCCCCGAACACCCAGCCGGTCTACAACGTCATCTCGCAGCTGGTCTACGCGGTCGGCCGCGAACAGGTCACCGACGTCTTCGTCGCCGGCCGCGCGCTGATGCGCGACCGCCACCTCCTCACCATCGACCAGGCCCGTGCACTGGCGCAGGCCGCCCACTGGCAACAGAAGATCCACGCATGAGCAACGTCGACACCGCCGAAATCGCCAACTTCGATCGCCTGGCCGCCAGCTGGTGGGACCCGCAGGGCGAGATGGGCGCCCTCCACGTCATCAATGCGCCGCGGGTTCGCTATATCGGCGACTGCGCCGGTGGCATCGCCGGCAAGCGCGCCATCGACATCGGCTGCGGCGGCGGGCTGCTCAGCGAAGCGCTTGCGGCGGCCGGCGCCGATGTCACCGGCATCGACATGGCCGGCGAGGTGCTCGAGGTGGCGCGCCATCACGCCGGCGCCACCGGTCGCGACATCGACTACCGACAGATCTCCGCGGAAAAGATGGCCGAGGCACACCCCGGTGAATTCGATCTGGTCTGCTGCCTTGAGATGCTCGAACACGTCCCCGACCCCGCATCGGTGGTCGGCGCATGCGCCACACTCGTCCGCCCCGGCGGCGACGTGGTGTTCTCCACGATCAACCGCAACCCGAAATCCTTCGCACTGATGGTGGTCGGGGCCGAATACGTCCTCAACATCGTGCCCAGGGGCACCCACCAGTACGAGAAGTTCATCCGCCCTTCGGAACTCGACGCCTGGGCCCGCGGCGCGGGACTTGAGGTCGTCGGCGTCAGGGGCATCCGCTACAACCCCGTGCTGCGCGCCGCCAATCTGTCCGACGACATCGCGGTGAACTACCTGATGCACTGCCGGCGCCCGGCGTGATGGTCCCGATTGCGTGCATGCTGTTCGATCTGGACGGCACCTTCGCCGACACCGCCCCGGATCTGGCCGCCGCCGCCAATCACGTCCGCGACCGGCTGGGCCTGCAACCGCTCGATCCGTCCGCGTACCGCGCACACGCCTCGGCGGGCGCCCGCGGCCTGCTCGACCGCGCGCTTGGCATCGGCCCCGACGCTCCGGCGTTCGAGCAGCACCGCCGCGACTTTCTCGACTACTACCGGGATCACATCGCCGAGCATACCCGGCTGTTCGACGGCATGAGCGAACTGCTGGCCACGCTGGCCGGCGCCGGGATCCCGGCCGGCATCGTCACCAACAAGCCGAGCTGGCTCACGCGCCCGCTGGTCGAACGCCTGCTGCTGCAGACTCCGCTGGCCTGCGTCGTCAGCGCCGACGAGGTCATGCACGCCAAGCCGGCACCCGACAGTCTCCTGCTGGCCTGCCGGCAGATTGGGATCGAACCCCGCAGTTGCATGTACGTCGGCGACGACCAGCGTGACATCGACGCGGGCCGCGCCGCCGGCATGCGCACGGTCGCGGCCGCCTGGGGCTATCTAGGGACCGGACAGCCCATCGAGGCCTGGGGCGCCGATGAGATCGCCCACAGGCCCGAAGACCTGATACGCTGGGCGACACCGACCACCTGAGCGCACCTTACGGCCGATGAGCGAACGCCCGTCCCGATTTCGTCCGCTTCATACCCTCGACGCCACCGCGCGTCTGCTGCGCACACGAGCCAACCGGTACGCGTGGATCGGCCTGTCCATCTCGTCGGTGGCCATCGTCCTGGCCACGCTGCTGGTCTGCCGTTACGAATTCAACGAATATTCGCTGAGCGGAATGCTCGCAGTGCAGCAGCGCAATCCCGCGCTGTGGCTGCTCGACACCATGCCGCTGGTGTTCCTGATCTGGGGGCAGTACATCGGGGTGGTGATGTCGTATACGGCCGGCGCCATGGTGCTGGACGAAACGCGGGAGCTGCGCCAGGAGGCCGACCGGCTCGAGTACGAGCTCGGCCGCGCGCCGGTTCTCGGCCACAACCTCGGGCTTCCGAACCGCCATGCGCTGATCGCGGCGATCGACCGGGCGATCTCGCAGCACGACAGCAACCTGCGGGGTGCGTTCTCGGTGATCGCACTGGATACGCAGCACTACCACGAGATCGAGCAGTCGCTGGGTGAAGAGGCGGTGCGCCAGTATCTCAATCAGCTGCGCGAACGGCTGCAGGGCGTGATCGGCGAGACCGACGTCCTCGCCCACTTCGGCTTCGACGATTTCGGCATTCTGCTAGGCAGTGCGACCGACGAGGCCGAAGCCAAGCGCCAGGCCAGCCGCGTCCAGCTCGCACTGGATCTGCCGATATCGCTCGGCCGGCGGCCATTGTCGGTTCGCAGCAGTGTCGGCATCGCCTGTTTCCCGAAGCATGGAGAAGACTCCGAAACCCTGGTCCGGCATGCCGAGACCGCGAAATATGCCGCCACGGCTCAAGGCCAGGACGCGCTGGTCTATGACCCGTCGCAGGACAACGTCCACGCGCAGCGGTCGCGGCTCATGGCCGAGCTTCACAGCGCGCTGTACAACGAGGGGCTGACCGAGTCTTTCTGGCTGCAGCAACCGCTGCAGGACGACGAGCCGCTGCGCATGCGCTTTTCCCCGTACTGGGACCATCCCCGCGAAGGGCGCATGGAGGAAAACCAGTTCATCGACCTGCCCGACCGGCTCGGCCTGGTCCACGGCCTGAGCCTGTGGGTCCTGCGACAGGGCCTGGAGCGCCTCACCCAGTGGCTCCCACTCGAACCGTCCCTGAAGCTGGTGCTGCGCCTGCCGGCGGCGGCGCTGCGCCAGCTGAGTCTGCCGGAACTGGTCCTGCGGCTGCTCAGCGCTCACGACCTGCAAGGCGCCAGCCTGATTCTCGAATTTCCCGGCCAGACGCTGGGAACGGTGGGACAGGATGAGCGCAAGCAACTGGCCGCATTGCGCCAGGCCGGCGTCGGCATCTCCCTGGACGGCGTCGGGGAACCTCGCACTTCACCGCTGATCCCGCTGTTCACCGAGTGCGACAGCACCCGGGTGATCGGCCGCATTCCGCATCTCGCCGTCGAGTCGACCGCAACGCTGAACGCGGCGCGGGCACTCGTGCAGCTCCTGCATGCGTTGCGGCAGACCGTCGTGATCGAAGGCGTCGAATCACAGGCACACCTGGAACTCTGCCGCAGCATCGGCGCCGACTACGCCCAGGGGCCCGCCGTACTGCAGGCCATGTCCGGCGAGGCCGGCGAACGCTGGCTAAGGCAGCGCCAGCCCGCCTGATCGCTGCGAGGCGTTCTGGCTAGAATACCGGCCCCGTCTTATCGGCCCGGCTTGAGTCCGCGCTGACGTGACGCCGCCCCCACGCCTTACCGTTGAACGACACCATGACCAGCCTGCCCAGCGCCTATGCCCCGCCCAGCGACCTGCTCCAGGGCCGCCGCATTCTCGTCACCGGCGCCGGCGACGGCCTCGGCCGGGCTACGGCGCTGGCATGCGCGCGTCACGGCGCGACCGTGGTCCTGCTGGGCCGGACCGTGAAGAAGCTCGAGGCGGTCTACGACGCGATCGAGACGGCGGGCGGCCCGACCCCGGCGATCTACCCACTGAACCTGGCTGGCGCCAGCTGGAAGGACTATGCCGAGCTGGCCGAAACGGTCGAACGCGAGCTGGGTGGCCTCGAAGGCATCGTTCACTGCGCCGCGCATTTCAAGAACTTCGGCCGGCTCGTCGACATCGACCCCAAGGAGTGGATCGAAAGCCTGCAGGTGAACCTCTCCGGCCCGTTCGCGCTGACCCGCTTTCTGATGCCCCTGCTCGAGGGCGCTGCCGACGGTGCGTCGGTGGTCTTCGTCTCGGACCGGCATGGCCGCGAGGCGCATGCCTATGACGGCATCTATGGCATCACCAAGGCGGCAACCGAACAGATGATGCGGATCTGGGCCGCCGAACTGCCGGAGCATTCGAAAGTCCGCCTCAACAGCTTCGACCCGGGACCGCTGCGCACGGCGCTGCGCCTCAAGGGCTTCCCGGGCGAGCTCGACAGCGAATCGCCGCCGCCGGAATCCGCCACGCCAGCGCTGCTGTGGCTGCTCGGTCCCGACAGCCGCGATGCTCGCGGTCGCGCCTTCTGACCTGACCCCGCCGTCTGTCGCGCCCCCTCAGCTGCGCCCGGACGGTTTGCCTCGGCCCCGACGCGATGCAGTTCCCGACGGCATCGGTTTTTTCGGGGCCTTCCCGTTAGCCGGTTTTGCCACGGTCCTGCCCGCGGCACGCGCGCCCGAGACGTCGGTCGCGTTCCGGGCCGCCGTGCGCGAAACCCGCTGCGTCCGGGGCGCCGATGCGACCTTGCCCCGCCCGCCCGCCGCCTCTCCACGCGCCGACCGTGCGCGCTTGCTGCGCACCGGCTCGGCCGACTGCATGCCGACGGCCTTGAGCAGGGCGTCGAGCTCGTCCGGCTCCGCCTCCCGCCAGCTGCCGGACTTGATCCCGCGTCCCAGCTCCACCGGACCGTAGGCGACGCGAATCAGACGACTCACCTGCAGGCCGGGCTGCGACTCGATCAGCCGTCGCACGAGGCGGTTCCGCCCCTGGCGCACGGTGACGCGAAACCACTGATTGGACGCCTCGCCGTCCTCATTGACCCCCGGCACCATTGCGTCGAAGCGCGCGGGTCCGTCATCCAGCTCGACACCGCTCTTGAGCCTCCGGACCAGATCGTGATCGATCACACCGTGGATGCGCACCGAGTACGCGCGGGTGATCTCGAAGCTGGGGTGCATCAGCCGCCGCGCGAGTTCGCCGTCGTTGGTCAGCAGCAACAGCCCGGAGGTGTTGATGTCGAGGCGACCGACCGCGATCCAGCGCCCGTTCAACAGCACCGGCAGCTTGCGAAAGACCGTCCGGCGTCCGTCCGGGTCGTCCCGCGTCACCAGCTCGCCGACGCGCTTCTTGTACAACAGCACGCGCGTCGGTTCGGTCTGGCGGGAAAAGGCGAACGGACGGCCATCGATCCGGATCTTGTCGTCGGCCGAAACCTTCTGCCCGGGCTCGGCCGGGCGTCCGTTGACCTCGATCCGCCCCTCTTCGATCATGCGCTCGATCTCGCGGCGCGATGCGACACCGGCTCCGGCCAGTGCTTTCTGGATGCGTTCGCTCATATTGGGGAGTGCCGCCCGGCAGCGCGTGGAAAACGGTCAGTGCAAGGCATCGCGATCGTCCGGCCGCTCGATGTCGGCGTCGGTGTCGGCGGCATCGCCTTCGTCATCTCCGGCATCGAACTCGGGCATCGCGTCATCCTCGACGAGCGCCTCGAGCGAGCCATCGCCCTCAGGCACGACTGGCGGCTCGCCGTCGTCGTCTGCTTCGGATTCGACCCCGGCCGGATCATCCATGGCCGCAGCGGGAGGCGCGTCCGCCACCTGCTCCGCCGCGCGCTCGTGCCCGGGATCTTCGTCGGAGTCCGGCAGCGGATCGTCCTGCTGCGTCGCTCGCGCGGCGGCATCAGCCGTCGCCTGCGGCTCGTGCAGTTGCTCGCCCAACCGCTCCATCGCGGCGTCGAGCTGTTCGGGATCCTTGATCTCCGGCAGGCTCGGCAGATCGTCGAGCGTCTTGACGTTCAAGTCGTCGAGCAGCTGCGGCGTGGTTCCGAACAGCGAGGGGCGCCCCGGGACCTCCTTGACGCCGACTTCGCGAATCCAGCCGCGTTCCAGTAGCGTGCGAATGATGTTCGGCGACAGAGCGACGCCACGCACCTCCTCGATCTCGCCGCGTGTGATCGGCTGTCGATAGGTGATCAGGGCCAGCGTCTCGAGCAGCGCGCGCGACAGGCGCGGCGGCTTCTCCTGCCACAGTTTGCTGACCCATTCGGCGTACTCCTTGCGCACCTGCACGCGGAATCCGCTGGCGACCTCACGCAATTCGGTGGCGCCACCGGCAAGCCGCTCGTCGAGCCGCGCGAGTGCCTCGCGCAGATCCTTCTTGCCGACACCCAGTTCACGCGACAGCAACCGGTGCAACTGCTCGATCGACAGGGGCTGCTCGGAAGCCAGCAGCAACGATTCGAGCACGCACACCAGCAGTTGCCCGCGCTGCGGGTCCAGCGCTTCCGACTCGGTCTCGGCGATCAACTGCGCCGGTTCGATCTCTTCGCCACTCATGGATCCACTCCCTCCTCGACCGTCGGCTCGGCCGACGGCGGCGCAACGATCAACGGCTGGAACGGGTCGTCCTGCCGGATCTGCAACATTGACGACTTGGCCAGCTCGAGAATGGCCAGAAAACAGACCACGACGCCGATCCGGCCTTCCTCGGGGTCGATCAGGTCGATCAACCGCGCCGGCCCCTGCCGCACACGCGAAAGAATCTGGGACATCCGCTCGCGGACCGACAACGGCTCGCGGGAGATCTCGTGGTGCTGGAACAGCGCGCTGCGCTCCATCACGTCGCGGAACGCCATCAGCAGATCCCGCAGCGTCGGCATCGGCAGCTGGGCGGCCTGCGGAATCACCTCCGGACGCGCCTGGGCCACGAAGATGTCACGCCCGGCCCGCGGCAGTTTCTCCAGGTTCTCACCGGCGTTCTTGAACCGCTCGTACTCCTGCAGGCGCCGGACCAGCTCCATGCGCGGATCGCCCTGCTCCTCGGCGTCCTCCGGCGGCGGGCGCGGCAACAGGATGCTGGACTTGATCTCGGCCAGCAGCGCGGCCATCACCAGATACTCGGCGGCCAGCTCGATCTTCATGCCCCGCATCAGCTGGATGTACTGCATGTACTGCTGCGTGATCTTGAGAACCGGAATATCGAGGATGTTCAGGTTCTGGCGACGGATCAGGTACAGCAGCAGATCCAGCGGTCCCTCGAAGGCATCGAGGAACACCTCGAGCGCGTCGGGGGGAATGAACAGGTCCTCCGGCAGCTTCTCGAGCGGCTGCCCATGCACCTTGGGCATGCCAACCGCGTGCTCGATCGGCGTGGCCTGCTCGGGCGCTGGCGTCTCCGGCTCGGTCATTCGGGGATGAATCCCAGCGCGTCGTGGGCCCGCGACAGCGTCGCGTCGGCACGCGCGGACGCGCTCTCGGCGCCCGCCCGCAACACCCGGCGCAGGCCCTCGATATCGTCGCGGACCTCGTGATAGCGCGCCTGCACCGGTCGCAGACATTCGACCACCGCCTCGGCGCAGGCCATCTTGAACTTGCCGTAGCCCTGCGTGGAATAGGTTTCCGCGATCGTCTCGAACGACTGCCCGGTCACGGCGGACAGGATCGACATCAGATTCGACACGCCCGGCTTCGCCGCGATATCGAACCGCACCTCATTGTCCATGTCGGTGACCGCACGCTTGATCTTGCGCACGATCACGTCCGGTTCGTCGAGCAGATACACCGCGTTGGTTGCGGCGTCGTCGGACTTCGACATCTTCTTGGTCGGCTCCTGCAGCCCCATGATGCGCGCGCCCACCGGGGGGATCATCGGCTCGGGCACGGTGAAGACATCGCCGTAGAGGTTGTTGAAGCGCATCGCCACGTCACGCGTCAGCTCCAGATGCTGCTTCTGGTCGTCCCCGACCGGAACCGCGTCGGCCTGGTACAGCAGGATGTCGGCGGCCATCAACACCGGATAGTCGAACAGGCCCGCGTTGATGTTGTCCGCGTTCTTCTGCGACTTGTCCTTGAACTGCGTCATCCGGCTGAGTTCGCCCATCTGCGTGTAGCAGTTGAGCACCCATGACAGACGCGCGTGCGCCGGCACATGCGATTGCACGAACAACACGTTGCGGTTCGGATCCAAGCCGCAGGCGATGTACAGCGCCAGGAATTCATAGCAGCGCTCACGCAGCACGGCCGGATCCTGCCGGACCGTGATGGCATGCATGTCGACCAGCATGTAGTAGCAGTCGTAGCGCTCATTGAGGTGGACCCAGTTCTTCAGCGCCCCCAGGTAGTTGCCGAGGGTCAGGCGTCCGGAGGGTTGGATTCCGGAGAGAACGGTGGGTTTTTGAGCGATCGTCACGTTAGGTCAGCAGGCTGGATGAATGAAAATGCGGGTTCAGTTTAGAGGCCGATCAGCGCAACAAGCATCGACTGCGCCCAGTTCAGCGGATACGCCATCAGCGCGCCGAGGACGCCGGTTGCCAGCAGCGCGACGATGATCAGCATGCCGTAGGGCTCGATCCGGTCGAGGGAGCGCGCGGTCGCCTCCGGCACGACGCCGCTGAGTACGCGACCGCCATCCAGCGGCGGCAGCGGCAACAGATTCAGCACCGCCAGGATCAGATTGATCATGATGCCCGCGCTGGACATCAGCCGCAGGCTCGTCCAGATCCAGTCCGACTGCGGCACTCCCAGACTGAACTTCAGCAGCAGACCCCAGACGACCGCCATCAGCAGGTTCGAGACCGGCCCCGCCGCGGCGACCAGCGCCATGTCGCGCCGGGGATTCTTGAAGTTGCGGGCGTTCACCGGCACCGGTTTGGCCCAGCCGAACAGGAAGCCGCCGAGCATCAGCAGCAACGCCGGAACCACGATGGTTCCGACCGGATCGACATGCCGCAGCGGATTCAGCGACAGGCGGCCCAGCATCTGCGCGGTACGGTCGCCCAGCAGACGCGCGGCAAAACCGTGCGCGGCCTCGTGGACCGTGATCGCGAGCAACACCGGCAGGGCCCAGATCGCGATCTTCTGGACCAATGTCATTTCCATGGGCATGGCGCATTATACCGGGGGCCGGAGGCGCCGGCGCCCACCTCGTGGATCACAGACCCAGCGGCGTCAGGTCGCCCTTGCCCTCGCGAACCACGGCGACCGTGTCCTCGGTCAGATCGAGCACGGTGGTCGGATCGGTCCCGCAGGGTCCGCCCTCGATGACGACATCGACACTGCGGTCGAGCTGCTGCCGCCAGTCTTCCGGATTCCCCACCGGCTCGTCACAGCCGGGAAACTGCAGGGTGCAGGAGATCAGCGGTTCGCCGAGGGTTTCGAGCAGCTCCTGCGCGATGACGTGCTCCGGGATCCGGATGCCCACGGTCTTGCGACGCTCATGGGCGATCCGGCGCGGCAGCTCCTTGGTCGCATGCAGGACGAAGGTGTACGGCCCCGGCGTCAGATTCTTGAGCAGGCGGAACTGCCGGTTGTCGACCCGGGCGTAGGTCGCGATCTCGGACAGATCCCGGCACACCAGGGTGAACTGGTGATGCCGGTCGAAGCCGCGGATCTTGCGCAGGCGGTCCGCCGCCTCCTTGTCATCGAGATGGCAGCCCAAGGCGTAGCACGAATCGGTCGGATAGGCGACGACCGCGCCCTGGCGCACGCGCACCGCGATCTGTGCCAGCAGTCGCTTCTGCGGATTGTCGGGGTGGAGTTCGAACCAGTCAGCCACGTTTGGTACTCGGATGTCGTCTTGGGCGAAAAGCCGGCAGCCTGCCGCGGCCGCGCCGCATATTGTACGCGCATGCCCCGTCCGGCACCTTCACCCGCGGTGGACCTCCGGCGGCGCCACGGACGGCGGTGCGCCTACAATAGCGCCCATGAAAATCCTGCTCGACTTCGCTCCGGCGCTGCTGTTCTTCGGCGCCTACTATTTCTTCGGCATCTACACCGCGACGACGGTGCTGATCGTCTCGCTGTTCGCGCTGGTCGCGATCTACTGGATCATGGAGCGGCGTCTGCACAAGTCGCACTTCATCACCGCTCTGGTCGCAGCCGCCCTGGGCGGTCTGACGCTGTATATCCACGACCCCGCCTTCATCCAGTACAAGCCCACGGTGGTCTATGCCCTGTTCGCGCTGGCGCTGCTGGCCAGCCACGTGGTCGGAGACAAGGTGCTGCTGGCGCGCCTGCCACAGAAGACCATCGAACTGCCCGACGCCGTCTGGCGCAAGGTCAACCTCGCCTGGGCCGGATTCTTCGCCTTCTCGGCGGTGCTGAACATCTACGTCGCGTCGAATTTCTCCGAGAGCACCTGGGTGAAATTCAAGACTTTCGGTTTCACCGGACTGATGTTCGTCTTCATGATGGCGCACATCCCCTTCCTGAAGCGGTATCTGCCCGAGGACTGAGGACTTCCGCGATGCTCTACATGATTCTGGGTCACGACGCACCCGACAGTCTGCCGCTGCGGCGCGAGAACCGCCCGGCACATCTGGCACGTCTGAGACAGCTGCTCGACGAGGGGCGCCTGCTGCTCGCCGGTCCGCGGCCACGGGTCGACGCCACCGACCCCGGAGACGCCGGTTTCCACGGCAGCCTGGTCGTCGCCGAATTCCCGGATCTGGCCAGCGCCGAAGCCTGGGCCGCGGACGACCCCTACCTGAAGTGCGGCGCCTACGCCCGGGTCGAGGTGCAGCCCTTCGTCAAGGTACTGCCGTGACCGCGGAAACCGCCACCCGCGTCGAGCGGATCCGCGACACGCTGGCGGCGGCGTTCGCGCCGACGCAGCTGGTCATCGAGGACGAAAGCCACCTGCACGCCGGCCACGCCGGCGCGCGCTCGGGCAAGGGCCACTTCCGGATCGAGATCGAGAGCGAGGCGTTCCGCGGCCTCGGACCATTGCAGCGCCATCGCGCCGTCTACGCGGCCCTGGACGCGCTGATGCAGACCGACATCCACGCGCTGAGCATCAAGGCCACACCGCCGCCGACCTGATCGGCCACGTCGCTCAGTCCGATCCGGATCCGGCCGACGCGATCCCGCCGTTGCCGCCACCGCCCTGGGTCGGCGGCGTCTTGAACCAGACATCGCGCTGCGGAAACGGAATCTCGACGCCTTCGGCGCGAAACGCCGCGTCGATCGCGAAGCGCAGATCGCTGGCGACGCTCATGCGCCGGTCCACCGCGCGGATATAGGCGCGCAGTTCGAAATCCAGCGAGCTGTCGCCGAAATTGACGAAGTACACGCTGGGATCGCCGACCCCTTCGACCAGCCCTTCCCGCATCACCTGCGGGTGTGCCCGCGCGACCTCGAGCAGGATGCGCTTGACCTTTTCGACGTCCGAACCGTACGCGACACCGACGCCGATGATCACTCGGCCGAAGTTGTCGCGCAGATTCAGATTGCGCAGGTGATTCGACAGCAGTTCCGAGTTCGGCACCACGATCGACTCGCGGTCCCAGGTCTCGATTTCGGTGGCGCGGATGCGGATCTTGCGGACGAAACCCTGGGTATCGCCGACGAAGATGTAGTCGCCGATGCGCACCGGACGCTCGAACAGGATGATCAGCCCCGACACGAAGTTGTTGACGATGTTCTGCAGGCCGAAGCCGATGCCGACGGACAGTGCGCCGGCCACCAGCGCCAGCTTGCCGAAATCGAAGCCCGCGACCGACAGCCCGACCAGCGCAGCGAAAACGAAGGTCGCGTACCCGAACAGGGTGGCGACGGACTCGCGCGTGCTGAATTCAATGCCGAAGCGCATCAACCAGTCGCGTTCGATCTTCTGCTTGAGCCAGCGCGTGAAGGTGAACAGCACGACGAAGTACAGCAGCCCCAGCATCAGCTTGCCGGGCACGATGCTGACGCCCCCGACGGTCACGCCCTTGCTGAAGACGCGCGACACCAGGCCCTCGCCGGCATCGTGCAGGCCCCAGAGATGCAGCAGCACCCACGCCAGCGCGGGCCAGATCGCGCAGTGCAACGCCAGCAGCAGCCATCGCAGTTCCCCGACCGCCTTGCCCGGCGCCACGCCAAGGTATTCGCGCAGGCGGCGCTGCCAGGCATGGCGCCCGGTATTGAGCCCGCCGACGATGCGGTGGACCAGGACCAGCAACGCGACGGCCAGCACGAGCAGGCCGACGCTGCCGGCCAGCGGATGAACCCCGAGGCCCGACAAGGCAGCGCCAAACGCGTTCACCGGCGTCGCTCCGGGCACATGTCGCCGACGCTAGCCATGCAGCAGACGCCCGAGTGCGTCGAAGTCGATCACCGCCACGCCGAGCTTTTCAGCCTTGGCCAGCTTCGATCCGGCCGCCTCGCCGGCGACGACATAGTCGGTCTTCGACGACACCGACCCGCTGACGCGCCCGCCGGCGGCTTCGATCTGCGCCGCAACCTCGTCGCGCGGCAGCGGCAGCGTGCCGGTCAGCACGAAGACCAGCCCGCTCAGCGACCCCGCCGACGTGTCCTGGACGACGGTCTCCGCCCCCAGCACCCCGAACTCGGTCAGCTGCGTTTCCAGTGCCGCGAACTCGGCACGGCGCCCGGCATCGGCGAAATGAGTGCGGACGGCATCCGCTGTTTTCGCGTCGAGCCCGATCGCGAGCAGGTCCCCCTCGATCCGTTGGTAGAGAGCCGCAACCGATCCGCAGCCCCTGGCCAGGGTCTCGGCCTTGACCGGCCCGAGGCCGCGGATCCCGAGCTGGGCCAGTCGTTGCTCCAGCGTCGCACGCGCAGCCAGATCCGCCGACACCTCGTGCTCGTCCGCGATTTCGATGCGCGCAAGCAGGGCATCGACGGCACGACGATTGTGTTCATCCTCGAAGAACCAGCGAATCTCCTTGGCCGCGCTCTCGCCGATTCCCTCGATCAGCTGCAGCACCTCGGTACGGGCGACGCGCAGACGCGCGAACGAGCCAAGGTGGCGCGCCAGATCCTTCGCGGTGGTCTCACCGATCTCCGGAATGCCAAGCGCGTAGATCAGGCGCGGCAGCGCCAGTGTACGGCGCTGCCGGATCGCGTCGATGAGCTTGGCCGGAGCGATCTCCGCGGACTTGTACAGCACCGCGACATCCTCGACCTCCAGCGTATACAGATCGGCCGGGGTCCTGAGTCGGTCGCGCTCGACCAGTTCGTCGATCAGCATCTCACCCACGCCGTCGATGTCCGCCGCCTTGCGCGAGACGAAATGCTGGAGTGCCTGCTTGAGCTGGGCCTTGCAGACCAGACGGCCGACGCAGCGGTAGGCGACCCCTTCAGGATCCCGGCGCACATCCGACCCGCAAACCGGGCACACCGCCGGCATCACCACCGGCCGGGCGTCCGCGGGGCGCTCGGACAGCACCACACCCTTGACCTCCGGAATCACGTCGCCGGCCCGCCGCACGATGACGGTATCGCCGACGTGGATGTCCTTGCGGGCGATCTCGTCCATGTTGTGCAGCGTCGCATTGCTCACGTGCGCACCGCCCACGAACACCGTGCGCAGGCGCGCCGTCGGCGTCAGCACACCGGTGCGCCCGACCTGGAAATCGACGCGTTCGAGCACGGTCTGGGCTTCTTCGGCTGGAAACTTGTGCGCGATGGCCCAGCGCGGGGCACGCGCCACCGAGCCAAGCTCGTCACGCCCGGTCAGATCGTCCAGCTTGTAGACGACGCCATCGATGTCGAACGGCAGTTTCACCCGGCGCGCCTGCATCGCCTCGTAGTAGCGCAGACAACCGTCGACGCCGGACACGGCCTCGACCAGATTCGACACCGGCAAACCCCACCGGCGCAGATCGTCGAGCACCTCGAGATGGGTGCGCGGCAGACGATAGCCCTCGCTGTATCCCACCGCGTAGGCGTAGAACGCCAACGGCCGCCGGGCCGTGATCCGGGAGTCGAGCTGGCGCAGACTGCCGGCGGCGGCGTTGCGGGGATTGACGAAGGTCTTCTCGCCCCGCGCCGCAGCCTCCTCGTTCATCCTGCGGAATCCGGCATGCGGCATGTAGACCTCTCCGCGCACCTCGAGCAGCGGCGGAATCGCTTCGCCCAGCAGGCGCAGCGGAATCGCCCGGATCGTCCGCAGGTTCGCGGTGATGTCCTCGCCGGTCTGCCCGTCGCCACGGGTGGCGCCCTGCTCGAAGCGCCCTGCCCGGTACAACAGCGATACCGCCAGACCGTCGAGCTTGGGCTCCGCCACGTAGCGGGCCTGCCCGATCCCCAGCCCGGCACGGACGCGGCGGTCGAAGTCCTCGAGTTCGTCGCGGTCGAAGCAGTTGTTCAGGGACTGCATCGGCAATCGATGCCGGACCGGCGCGAACGCGGACGACGGCGCGGCCCCCACCCGCTGCGTCGGCGAATCCTCCGTCCGCAACTCGGGGTGTTCCTGCTCCAGCCGCTGTAACTGCGCGAACAGCCGGTCGTACTCCGCATCCGGGATCGACGGATCATCGAGCACGTAGTAGCGGTAGTTGTGATCGCGCAATGCCTTGCGCAGCCGTTCGACCTGTTCAGCCGGCGACGCTGTATCGTGCTCTGCGGTCATGAAGTCAGCCTGGGCGATCCGGGCGAACGGCGGGCGGGAATCAGAGTCCGTGCTGCTGCGCCCAACCGGCAATGTCCTGTGCCAGTCCCTGCTCCGCCTCGGCGCTGAGCAGCTGCCGGTTCGCGTCGTAGACCTCGGCGTTGAGTTCCGCCGCCAGCGCCCGCGCCGTTGACAGCATGTCGGTCAGCGCATCGACCGGATGCTTCGGTCCGGGCAGCATCATGAACATCGACAGACCCGGCGTGCTGAACTGCGGCGCCTGATCGGGGTCGAGAACCCCCGGCTTGACCAGACTGGCCACCGAGTACACCGGCTGGCCCAGTTCGATCCGGTGATAGATGCGATGCTCGCCAAAGCTCAGCCCGCGCGCGCGCAGCGCCGCGTGGATCTTGGGGCCGAGGATCGCGGTGCCTTCGCGCTCGGCGATCAGAACCGTCACCAGGCGTTGCTGGATCTGGGCCTGCGGGGCGTCCTGTGACGGTGCCGGCGCTGTGTCACCGCCGGCGCCCGTTGCCGTCGTCGCCGGTTCGGCCGCGTCCGGCGGCTGTTGCCCCGGCATCAACGGCGCAACGCGCTTGCGCGGCTTGCCGACACCGAACTCGTCGAACTCACCGAAGCGGCTGAACATGTCCATCTGGTCGGCGCCCGGCAGCGTCTGCGGGCTGGCGCCACCACCCACCGAGTCGGGTGCCTTGCGCGCGCGCTTGCGCGGACCTCCCTGTTCACGGCGGCTGTACAGATAGATTGCGATTACCGCTGCCGCTCCTACAACGAGCAGCGCCCACTGCAATGGAGTCATTCTGTTGTTTCCTGATCGGTCGCCATTTCAACCGCCTGCTGGATGTCCACGCTGACCAGCCGGGACACGCCCGGCTCCTGCATGGTCACGCCGTGCAGCTGACGCGCCAGCTCCATGGTGATCTTGTTGTGGGTAATGATAATGAACTGGACGTTCTGTGACATTTCGCGAACCACTTCGCAGAAGCGGCCCACGTTGGCATCGTCCAGCGGCGCGTCGACCTCGTCCATCAGACAGAACGGCGCCGGATTGAGCTGGAACAGCGCCAGCAGCAGCGCGGCGGCGGTCATCGCCTTCTCACCGCCCGACAGCAGATGGATCGTCGAATTGCGCTTGCCGGGCGGGCGGGCCATCACGCGCACCCCGGTTTCGAGCAGATCGGTGCCGGTCAGCTCCAGATAGGCCTCGCCACCGCCGAACAGCTTGGGAAAGCGATCGCGGAACACCGTGTCGACCCGGTCGAAGGTCTGCTTGAACATCTCCTTGGTTTCGGTATCGATCTTGTGGATCGCCTCCTCCAGGGTTTCCAGCGCGCCGTGCAGATCGTCGTGCTGCTCGGCCAGATAGTTCTCGCGCCCCTGTGCCTCCTCGAGCTCCTCGATTGCCGCCAGATTGATCGCGCCGAGGCGCTCGATCCGCCGGGTCACCGTCGTCAGGCGCTCCTCCCAGGTCGGCAGCGAGGCATCGGGATCGAGTCCGGCGAACAGCGCCTCGCGCTCGACGCCACTCTCGGCGATCTGCTCGTCGAGACTCTCGCGATGCGCACGCAGGTTCTCGAACTCCAGCTTGGCCTGCTGCAGCCGCTCGGACGCGGCGTCCTTTTCCAGCTCCGTGGCACGCGCCTTCTGCACCGCCGCCTGCATCGCCGCATCCGCCGCCTCGACCCGTTCGCGGGCGGCGCGCAGCGCCTCGCGAGCCGACTCGACCGCACCCCGCGCCGCCTCGACGTTGGCGGCGTGGTCGGTCAGCGGCGTATCGAGCTCGGCGGCGTTGCGTTCCTCGTCTTCCTTGCGCGCCTGCAGGTTCACGCGTGAAGCCGCAATGTCGCGCAAGGTCTGTTCCAGCGCCGTCAGCGCGCTGCGCCTTTCGGCGAGCCGCACCTGCAGCTGGTTGCGGGCCTGCTGTGCCTGCGCGACGCCCATGCGCGCGCGGCCGACGGCGTCACGCCGGGTCTGCAGCACCTGCTGCATCTGCGCACGCCGCTCGCGCAGCTCCTGCGCGGTACGTTCGAGCGACGACAGTCGCGCCTGGCTCTCCTCGAGTTCACGGCGATGCTGCTCGCGCATCTGCGCCAGCGCCTCGAGCTCCTGGGTCAGATTCTGTGCGCGCGCCTGCATCTGTTCGAGACGGACCGCCTGCGCCTGCCGGAATGCCAGCTTCTGGGCCTGACGGTGGCGCAACTGGTCGAACTTCGACGACAGTTCGCGCCGCTCCTGCTCCATCGCGTGGGTGCGCCCGCGCAGCTCACCAAGCACCCGTTCGCGTTCCAGCACCAGGTCCTGTTGCCGCGCGACCTGCTCCTCGAGCTGCTTGAGCAGCTGCCCACGCGCGATGATGCCGCCACGCTCATCGCCGGTGCGTGGGTAGCGACGCCAGCCGCGGCCACACCAGATGCCCTCCCGGGTGATCACCGAGGTTCCGGGCGGCAGGCTCGCCGCGATCGCCTCGGCATCCGCCAGCGTTTCGGCGGTGCGGGTGCCGGCCAGCAGGTCGATGACCGCCTGCGGCCCTGCCACGTGCGCGGCAAGGCCCTCGGTGCCACGACCGGGCGCGCCCGAGAACAACGCGACACCGGACTTTGGCGCATCACCGAGGGACGTCATGCGGGCGTCGTATCCGTCGACCACCGGCGCCTGCAACAGACCTTCGAGCACATGTTCGACCGCGGTTTCCCAGCCGCCGTCGACCTGCAGCGCGCTGGCCAGTCGTGGAACGTCACTCAATGCGTGACGCTGCAACCACTGATTCAGTTCGGCATCGTCCTCGCGCAGAGCCGCCTGTTGCAGCGTTTCCAGCGACGCCATGCGCCCTTTGGCCGACTGCAGCGTCTGCCGGGTTTCGTGCAGCTCGGTCTCGGCCGCCGTCGCGCCGTCGCGGACGCCCTGCAGCTCACCGTCGAGCTGCTGCAGACGTTCCTCAAGACCGGCAAGCTCGGCCGACAGATGCTCGAGCTCGACGTCGGCCTCGCCGAGGCTGGTCTCCACCGGACCGATGTTCAGCCCGCCGAGCTCCATCTCGAGACGCTTGTGCCGTTCCTCGGCCTGGAAGCGCGCGCGTTCGAGCTGCTGGACCCTGACCTTCTCGCCCTCGGTCTGGGTCAGCGGAGTCTCGGCGTCCTGGACGAACTCGTCCCAGCGACGCTGCTCTTCCTGGACCTCGTCCTCGGCCGCAATCACCGCGGACTGGGCTTCGTCCTCGGCCGCCTGCGCAGCCTCGACCTGCTGTTCGAGCTCCTCGAGCTGCTGCTGGGCTTCCTCGCGACGGTGCTGTTCGCGCTGCTGGCGGGCTTCGAGTTCGGCGAGCTGGCGCGCGATCTGCTCGAGCTCGCGGGCCTTGAGCTGCTGCAGCTCGCGGGCATGCTGGAGACTCTGTTCGAGCCGTGCCAGCGCCGCCTCAGCCTCGTAGGCCTTGCTCTGCTCTTCGTTGAGTTTGTTGCCCTGCGCCTTGGTTTCGATCTCGGCGGCGACGCGCGCATCGGCGCTCTTGCTGGCATCCAGCCGCGCCTGTTCCAGCGCCTGCTCCAGCGCCTGGATCTGCGACTCGTGACTGCTGGACTGCGACTCGAACTGGCGCAGGCGCAGCGCCAGGATCTCGGCCCGCAACTGCCGTTCCTGGGCCTTGTAGTCCTTGTATTTCTCGGCGTTGGCGGCCTGCTTGGTCAGGACCTCCAGACGCTGCTGGATCTCGCTGCGCAGATCGTTGAGTCGGGCCAGGTTCTCGCGGGTCTGGCGGATCCGCGATTCGGTCTCGCGCCGCCGGTCCTTGTACCTGGAAATGCCCGCCGCCTCCTCGAGCCAGTGCCGCAGCTCCTCGGGCTTGGCCTCGATCATGCGCGACACCATGCCCTGCTCGATGATCGCGTACTGGTTCTTGCCGCCAAGGCCGGTGCCAAGAAACAGATCGGTGACGTCGCGCTTCAGGCACTTGCTGCCGTTGAGGTAGTACTGCGAACTGCCGTCGCGTACCAGCTCGCGACGGACCGAGATCTCCGAATAGGCGGCATAGGGCCCACCGATGGTGCCGTCGCTGTTGTCGAAGATCAGCTCGACCGAGGCCCGGCCGACCGGCTTGCGGGTCTTGGAGCCGTTGAAGATCACGTCTTCACTGTCGGCCGACCGCAGGTTCTTCATGCTGGTCTCGCCCAGCACCCAGCGCACCGCGTCGATGATGTTGGACTTGCCGCAACCGTTGGGGCCGACCACGCCGGTCAGATTCGTGGGCAAAGGCAGGTGTGTCGGGTCCACGAAGGACTTGAACCCGGCGAGTTTGATACCCGAGAGTCGCATGCGTTTGGGAAGCTCCGTCCTGCCTGGGGCGCGGTTTGTGCTGTTGATTTGGCCGCGTAGTGTAAATTATGCCGCCCGGGCATACAGCAGCTCGATACTTCGCCCGCACTTTTCCTCTCGATTCATATCGTTATGCCCACACTACCGTCCAAGACACTGGAAACCTTCGAGAACCCGGCGCCCCAGCGGGACTACGTCATCCGCATGCGCCTCCCGGAGTTCACCTGCCTGTGCCCCAAGACCGGGCAGCCGGACTTCGGCACGCTTTATCTCGAATACGTGGCCGACAAGAAATGCATCGAGCTCAAGGCCCTCAAGCTCTACGTCTGGAGCTTCCGTGACGAGGGCGCGTTCCACGAGGCGGTCACCAACCAGATCCTCGACGATCTGGTCAAGGCGACCAAGCCTCGCTACATGCGCCTGACTGCGGTATTCAACGTCCGTGGCGGCATTTACACTCACGTCAGCGTCGAACATCGCAAGAAGGGCTGGAACGGCACGCTGGGCCCGTCGGCGTGGCATGTCGATCCGACCGGACAAGGGCAGACTCCATGAGCTTCGAATCCTTGCTGCACGCACAGTGGTCCGACTACGCCGAGCATCATCGCGACCGTGTGAACCTGATGATCCACATCGTGGCGGTGCCGCTGTTCTGGATCGGTGCGCTTGGCGCGATCGGCGATCTGCTGTTCTCCGGCGTTTTGTATGCGCTCAGCGGCATCCTGTGGATGGCCCTGGCGCTGTTCGCGCAGGGCATCGGCCACGATCGCGAAGCACTGCAACCAGTCGCCCAGGACAACGCCTGGAAGCTGGTCCAGGCGATCGCCGCCGAGCAGTTCATCAACTTCCCGCGCTTCGTGTTCAGCGGTCAGTGGTGGAAGAACCTGCAGGCCAGCGCCTGAAACCCGCGGAGCCTCCTCAGACCGGCGGGTAGCCGGTAATGCGCCGGATGCTCTGATACAGCGGCTTCAGGCGCGGATACATCGACAGATAGACCTCACGATACAGGCGCTCGTAAACCGCCGCGGCGGCCGGATCCGGCTCGAAGCGCCGGCCCACCCGGACCATCCGCGCAACCGCGCTCGGGTAGTCGGCATGCAGGCCCAACCCCACGGCGCAGTTGATCGCGGCACCGAGCGCTGAGGTTTCGTAGATCTCCGAGCGCTCGGCGGGCCGTCCGAAGACGTCCGCGCTGATCTGCATCGCCTGATCGGATTGCGACCCTCCACCGGCGATCCGCAGCAACCGGACGCGGTGGCCGGTCCGGCGTTCGATCTGATCGCAGCCGCTGCGCAACCCGTAGATCAGACCCTCGAGAATCGCCCGGTACAGATGCGCGCGCGTGTGCACATCGCCGAAGCCGATGATCGCCCCCTTGGCTTCCGGCCCCGGGTCCCGTACGCCGGGCGACCAGTACGGCTGCAGCGTCAGCCCCATCGATCCCGGCGGAACCTGGGCGACCAGATCGTCGAACAGGGCCTCGACCTCAACGCCCCGCTCCTGCGCCAGCGCCAGCTCGCGGTGAGCGAACTCACGTTTGAACCACGACACCATCCAGAACCCGCGATAGATCTGGATCTCGGTGTTGTAGGCGCCGGGCACGGCCGCCGGATATGGCGGCAACATCCGCTGAACCTCGACGTAGCGCTGCTGGGTCGTGTTCACCGTCGCTGTCGTCCCGAAACTCAATTGCGCAACGTCCGGCGTCAGCACGCCGCAGCCCAGGACTTCGCAGGCCTTGTCTGCGGCGCCGGCGATGATCGGCCGGCCCGCCGGAAGGCCCAGCGCATCCGCCGCCGCCGCCGTCAGCGAGCCGAGCGGCTGCCCGGGCGCGACCAGTCGAGGCAATTGCGCGCGGCGCACGGCCAGGGCCTGCCACTTGAAGTCACCGGGACGGGCCCAGTCCAGGCGCCGGTAGTCGAACGGCAGATAGCCGACCTGGCACCCGCTGGAGTCGACGTAGTCGCCCGTGAGCCGCCAGCTGAGCCATCCTGACAGCAGCAGAAAACGGGCGGTTTCGCGCCACAGCTCGGGCTCGTGCTGGGCCAGCCAGTTGGCCTCGGCCTCGCGCTGCAGGTGGGCGATCAATCCGCCCGCGCCCACCAGCCCGAACAGCCCGCGCCACCAGGGCGACAATCGCGGCGGCTGCGAACACTCGCGTCGGTCCAGCCACAGGATCGCCGGCCGCAGCGCACGCCCATCGGCATCGACACAGACCGACGTCGCCCGCTGCGTCGTCAGGGTCACCGCGGTGATCTGGTCCGGGGCGACGGCGCCTTCTGCCCACAGGCGCCTGCAACAACTCGCGACCGCTTCCCAGTAAACCTCCGGATCCTGCTCGGCCCATCCCGGATTCGGCGCGTGGTACACGGGCTCGAACGCCTGCTGCGCCTTGGCCAGCAGATGCCCCTCGGCGTCGAACACGATCGCGCGCGCGCTCTGGGTGCCGACGTCGATACTCAGTATCCGCGGCGCACTCATGCCTGCCATTCTCCTCGTCCGTCAATCGCCCAACCGGCGCCGGGTTCAGTGGACCGGCGCATGCTGGCGCCGCCAGTAGGCCCGGTAGCTCTCGATCTCCCGCACCCGCCGCTGCGCGTCCCACCCCAGTTCCTCGGCGCATATCGCAGCGACGCGCTCGAGCCACGCTTCGCCACCCTCGGGCGTGACCAGCCCCAGACGCGTGCGGCGCATCATCACGTCCTGCAGACAGGTCACCATTTCGTGACGCGCAGCCCAGCGCACTTCCGCCCAGCTGTAGAGCGTGTCGCCGATCGCCTGCTGCTCGTCGGCGGGCATTTCCCGCGACAGTCGCTGCGCGGCCTCGCCTCCGAGACGGCCGCGGAGCCGGCGCCGCCCACCCTCCACGACCGCTTCGGTTTCGGCGAACACCGGCCGAACGGGTCCCGGCGCCAGCTCGGGCAGCTCCCGCGCAGCCGCCCGCAGGACCTGCCGCGCGGTCACCGCAAAGGTCGTGAGCTTGCCGCCGGTGATCCCCACCATGCCGGGCTGCGTCCACATCGCGGACTCGCGCGACTCGTCGGACGGCTTGGCCTTGCCGCCGTCGACCACCGGACGCACGCCGGAATACGTGGCGATCGCATCCTCGGCCCGCAACCGCAGTTCCGGGAACTGGAAAGCCAGACCCTCGACCAGATAGGCCGCCTCATCCGGCGACATCGCCGGTCGATCGAATGCGCCCTGATGATCAAGGTCGGTGGTTCCGCAGATGACCGCCCCCTCCCAGGGGTACGCGAAGATCGGCCGCTCGTCGCGCGGGTGCAACCACGAAACGGCGTGGCGCAGAGGCAGGCGCTCCGCGGCAAAGACCAGATGGCTGCCGCGCAGGGGGCGCAGCTTCGGCGCACCCTCGGGCGCGCCGGGAACCGCACCGGCCCAGACGCCGCCTGCGTTGACGACCATGCGCGCGTCGACCGTGCGCCGCTGCCCGTCGATCTGGTCGGTCAGGATCACACCGGAGACCCGTCCGTCCCGGTTACACACTTCGGCCCGCACGTAGTTGAGCGCCGTCCCGCCCTGCCCGATCGCGTCGAGCACCAGCCTGAGTACCAGCCGCGCATCGTCGGTGCGCGCATCCTCGAAGGTCACCGCCCCGAGCAGGCCATCGCGCCGCAGTGTCGTCTCCCCGGCAAGCGCCGCGTCCGCATCGACCCACCGGGACCGCCGCGCGCCCGCCATCAGGTCATACACGGCCAGGCCGATCCGCATCAGCCAGCGCCCCGGCTTGCGCCCGCGATAGATCGGCATCATGAACGGCTGCATCTCGACCAGACCGGCGCCTTCGCGCATCAGGCGCTGCCGCTCGCGCACGGACTCCAGGGTCAGCCGCCATTGCCCGTTCTTCAGGTAGCGCAGTCCGCCATGCACCAGCTTGGATGACCACGACGACGTGGCCGACGCAAAGTCGTTGGCCTCGACGAGCAGCACGCGCAGTCCGGACCTGACAGCCTCCCGGAACACACCGGCACCGGTGATGCCGCCGCCGATGACGATCAGGTCGTACTGATCCCGCAGCTGCGACAGCTCAGTGCGTGGCATTGGGAGGTGCCCCGAGTGCTGCCGGATCCTGCAGTCTGCCACTTTCAGGGCTCAGGTCGGCCACCGTCTCCAGCAACATCGGCGACCAGGTATCCTCGACTGCATCGAGAATCTGTTGGGACAGCGTCTGATCCTGCGCGTGCAGCGTGCACGACTGCTCCCATACCGCACGGCTAGGCCACAGGGCATACGCAACGTAGGTGCCCGCGTCGGCACGGTGCAGACGCGAACCGCAGGCGCCGCGCTGTTCGATCAGCACCCGGGTCAAGGCCTCCCAGGCCTCGCGGAACTGCCGGTCGAGCCCCGCCCGGACCCGCCACTGATAGACGACGGCAAACCCGCCTGGACCCGAAGGCTTCATCATCACACTCCGACTGGCGGCTTCAGGCCAGCAACTTGCCAGGATTCATCATGCCGTTGGGGTCGAGTTCGCGCAGCGCCGAGCGCAGCACGTCCAGACCCAGAGCGCCCTTTTCGGCAGCCAGATAGGGCGCATGGTCGACGCCAACGCCGTGCTGGTGGCTGATCGTGCCGCCATGTTCGACGATCGTCTCCGAGACCCGCGCCTTGAGCTTGCGCCAGCGTTCCAGATCCGCATCGACGTCGCCCGCGCTGCGGAACACGAACGTCGAGTAGATGCTGCAGCCCTGCCGGTACATATGCGACAGATGAGTGAAGGCATGAACGCGTTCGTTCTCGGCGAGCAGCGCATCGCTTGCCGCCTTCTCGATCGCCCGCATCAACCCCGTCACCTTGGGCCAGTCGACGGCGGTCTCGACGGTATCGGCAGCGTAGCCCGCCTCCCACAGCGAATTGCGCAGCAACGGTCCGCGGAAACGGCTCTTCGCCCAGGACTTGCCCATCGCCTTGCCAACGTGCACACCCTTGTATCGCTTGGCCAGAGCCAGGGCGTCACGACGCATGCGCCGCACCTGCGCCAGGCTTCCGGTGACACCCATCATCAGCATGCATTGCCCGGACTGGACGCCGCGTACGCCGAGATAGCGCTGCAGCCAGCGAATCAGGTGCGGATGTCCCGCCAGACGCAGCTGGGTTTCGGTCTCGACCTCGTTCGACAGCCGCAGCATCGACAGCGGCAGGTCGGCCTGAGCCAGTGCGCGCACCGCTTCGATCGCGGCTTCCCAGTTCGGGAAGAAAATGCCGTGAAAGTCCTCGCATTCCGGCAGCCGTCGCACGCGCGCCGAAACCTCGGTCAGCAACCCGGCACGCCCTTCCGATCCGAGGACGACCTCCCTCAGGTCCGGCCCGGCGGCGGACGCCGGAACGCCACCGACGCGCAGCTCGCCCCGTGGCGTGCTGATCCGCCCGCCGGCAAACAACTGTTCGATCCGCCCATAGCGCAGCGACTGCTGCCCCGAGGAGCGGGTCACGACCCATCCACCGATCGTGGAGTACTCGTAGGACTGGGGGAAGTGGCCGAGCATCAACCCGTACGGCCGCAGCTGTGCCTCGATCTGCGGGCCCGGCGTTCCACCGCCGAAAGTGGCCAGCATCGACTTGTCGTCCATGCCGATCAGCCGGTTCATGCGTTCCAGGGAGATGTTGACGACCGGACGGTCGTCCGCGGGCACCTGCAGATGCCCCACGACACTGGTCCCGCCGCCATACGGAATCACGACCGCCCCCAGCTTGCGGGCCTCTGCCAGCGCCGCGGCAGCCTCGTCGTGGGACCCGGGCTGCGCGACCGCGTCGGCGAAGGGTCCGACACGCCCCGATCGCAGCGCGACCCAGTCCGGGAAGCTCTGTCCCCTGGCGTGGAGCAGACGCACGCTGGGGTCGGTGGAGAAATAGGGTGTCGAATCCGGAAGGCGCGAACCGGGCACGGTCGCCAGCGCTTCCTCCAGCGTCGCGTCACGTGGTGCCGCCGAAGGCCCGACGCGATCGTTCAGAAAACGCCGTGCATCGTCCGTCAGCTCATACTGGTCCGCAGAGTCACCCCAACCGTTCCAACGCCGCACGCCCGTTCTCCCTGTATCTGGCTGCGGAGAGTATAGGGCGCCACGAGGACGGCAACTTGACCGCGGATGCCAGGCACTCAGGCCGCGTGCGCCACCGCGCCAGCCTCGGCGTTGATCCGGCGCAGACTGTCGATGGTCACCCACGGATGCCCCAGCAGCTTGCCCTTGAGCACCGCTGCGGGCGCCCCCGGCTCGCCGAGGCTGCTGACCACGAGCTGGGCCGAGCTGAAATCCTGTTCCAGGGTGTCGCTGTTGACCGTCACCACGGCCGCAACACCGGCGGCGGTCGCGGCCTTGAGCCCCATTTCGGAATCTTCCAGCGCCACGCAGTCCTGCGTGCTGACGCCAAGCCGCTGCATCGCGAGTTGATACAGATCGGGCGCAGGCTTCTTGTGCGCGACTTCCTCGCCGCTGGCAATCACGGTGATCTCGCGTGCCAGCTCCGGCCCCAGGCAATACCTGAGCACGGGCTTGAGCGTCTTCAGGCTCGCGTTGGTCACGATCGCCACGCGCACGCCCTGGGACCGTGCGTCACGGATAATCCGGGCAATGCCCGGCCGCAGCGGCACCCGTCCCTGGCGCATGCGCCGCCTGAAATACTTCGACTTGAGCTCGTGCACCTTCGCGACCCAGGCGTCGAGATTGGTATCGACCTCGGCCTGCTGCTCACCCAGATCGGGCTGGTAGTGGGTCACGTAGTACCTGAGGCGCTCGCGCCCGCCGGGCAGCTTCAGCAGCCTGCGGTACAGCTTGGGGCCCCAGCGGAATTCCAGACCGAGCTTGCGGAAAGCCCGGTTGTAGGCCGGCCGATGGCCCAGCGCTTCGGTGTCGGCGAGGGTCCCGTCGACGTCAAACAGAATCGCCTGCAAACTCACGCTCCGCACCCTCGATGGCGAATCGTCGCAGGGCAAGGCTCCTCAGGTTCCATTCCTCACGGACTCATGACGTTAGCGATGGGAGTTAATGTAGCACGCTGCATCAATGACGCTGTGAACTGCGACACGCCACGATGACGACGCCCCACTGCGCAGACTCACCGGGGAAGCTCCACCGCGGGCGCTTTGCGCCGACACCCAGCGGACCGCTGCACCTCGGATCGCTGCTCACCGCCCTGGCAAGCTATCTTCATGCCAAGGCCGCGGGAGGCCACTGGCTGCTGCGTATCGACGACCTCGACACCCCCCGGTGCGTACCTGGCGCGGGCGACACGATCATGCGCCAGCTCGAGGCACACGCATTGACCTGGGACGAATCCGCGGTGTTGCAGACGCAACATCTGGCGCGATACCAGGAAGCGATCGAGACGCTGTCGGCGCGGGGACTGACATACGCCTGCGCCTGCACCCGGATGCTGCTGAAAGCGCGCAGCCATCCCGGCCCGGACGGCCCCGTCTATGACGGCCATTGCCGCGAGCTGCGTCTCCCTGCCGACGGACACGCCCTACGCCTGCGCGTCGACTGTGGATGCCTGTGCTTTGACGACGGGTTGCAGGGCCGGGTCTGTCGCAGCCTCGGTCCGGAGGTCGGCGACTTTGTGCTGCGCCGGGCGGACGGCATCGTCGGTTACCAACTGGCGTGCGCAGTGGACGAGACGCTGATGGGCATCACCGACGTCGTCCGTGGCGCCGACCTGCTGGGATCAAGCTTTCGCCAGCTGCACCTGATGGCGTTGTTGAACGTCCCCAGACCCCGATACCTTCATCTGCCCCTGCTGATCGATCACAGCGGCCGCAAGCTCTCGAAGCAGAACCATGCTGCACCGATCGACGCAGCAAACGCCTCGCGCAACCTGCAGCATTGTCTGCAACTGCTCGGGCAACAGCCCCCGGACGCGCTGACCGGAGCAACGCCGAAGGAATGGATCGACTGGGCCGTGCCGCACTGGCAGCCGGCCAGCGTGCCTCGGGCATCCGAGCTGCAGGTAGAGCCCCGCCTCTAGTTCTGGCATGATGCCGGGCACCCATCGCAGTGCAACAATTCATACGAATTAGGCTCTTATGTCCGACGTCCGCATCATCAAGAAGTATCCGAACCGGCGCCTGTACGATACGCACATCAGTCGTTACATCACGCTCGAGGAGATTCGCAAGCTGGTGTTGCAGGATGTCGCGTTCCGCGTCGAGGACAAGCGGAGCCACGAGGACATCACCCGGAGCATCCTGCTGCAGGTCATTGCCGAGCAGGAAGAAGGTGGCGACCCGATCTTCACGGCCGACCTGCTGCGATCGATCATCCGCTTCTACGGTGACCCGATGCAGAGCAGCGTCGGCCGCTACCTCGAACTGTCCGCCCAGCTGTTCCAGGAGCAGCAGCACAGCTTCACCGAACAGCTGCGCGACCTGCTGGGTCAGGCCCAGCAACCGATCCACACCCTCAAGGAACTGGCCGAGAAACAGGTACCGATCTGGCGCTCGGTACGGCGCGAATTCCTGCACAACCTGTCGACGACCGCGAAGACCATCAAGCGCCGCGCCGGAATGGACGAAGAGGAGGCCGGCGGTGCGACCAGCGACTCGCCTCCCAAATCGGCACCCTCCACTTCCACAACCCCGCCGCGCTCAGAGGACTGAACCCTCGCGCCGCCCCGCGCCGATGTGCTCGGCCCGGGGACTCACATGTGCCGGCCCTGCCCGGGGCGCGGCTGCAACTGCGCACCCCGCCGGTCCCGGCGATGACGGCCATCGCCATGGTCCGCCCCCGCTTGCTGCAGTGCAACATCTGAAATGACACCTGTGTCACATATGAATTCGCATGAGCGAATATCTTATTGTTTTTATTGCAATTAAATACTTATTTAATTTATTGACATCAAGGTAAGTTGGCCGTATACTGCACCGCAACATGAAGCGGTAAAGAAAAACCCGGCAAGGCCGGGCGCCTTTACCGGGTCAGACAAGTCTCCTCCAGAAAGGCCATGCGCCTTTCTCGCACTTTGCCCCCCTCCCCCGGGGGGTTTTTTTTGCCCGTCGTTCGGGCCCCACTCCTGCGGAATGACCGATTGCGCGCGCCGTCATGCGCGCGCGGTCAATACGATACGGGTCCGGATTCTGCATGAGAATCCGGACCCGTTCAACGACTCAGGACGCGTCAGCCTCGGCGGCGGCTTCCTTCATCGACAGGCGGATCTTGCCGTCACGGCTGACCTCGAGCACCTTGACGCGGACCATCTGGCCTTCCTTGACCACCTCGTCGACCCGCTCGACGCGCTTGTCGGCGAGCTGCGAGATGTGCACCAGGCCATCCTTGCCCGGCGCGATCGTGACGAATGCGCCGAAGTCCATGATCTTGGCGACCTTGCCTTCGTAGATCGCACCGACTTCGACGTCGCGCGTCAGCGAGTTTATGCGGTCGACCGCGGCCTGAGCGGCCGCGCCGTCCACGGCGGCGATCTTGATCGTGCCGTCGTCGCTGATATCGATCTGGGTACCGGTTTCCTTGGTGATCGCCTGAATCGTGGAGCCGCCCTTGCCGATCACTTCACGGATCTTGTCAGGGTGGATCTTGATCGTGGTGATCCGCGGCGCATGCGGCGACAGATCCTGACGTGGCTGCGGCAGCACCTCACCCATCGCACCCAGAATATGCAGACGCGCGGCCTTGGCCTGCTGCAGTGCCTGCGCCATGATCTCGCCGGTGATGCCGGTGATCTTGATGTCCATCTGCAGCGCGGTCACGCCCTCGGAGGTTCCCGCGACCTTGAAGTCCATGTCGCCGAGGTGGTCCTCGTCGCCGAGGATATCGGTCAGGACGGCCCAGCGCCCCTCCTCGAGAATCAGCCCCATCGCGACGCCGGCAACCGGCGCCTTGATCGGAACACCCGCGTCCATCAGGGCGAGGCAGGCGCTGCACACCGACGCCATAGACGACGAACCGTTGGACTCGGTGATCTCCGACACCACGCGGACCACATACGGGAATTCCTTGTCGAGGTCCGGCATCACCGCCGCGACGCCACGCTTGGCGAGGCGACCATGACCGATCTCACGACGCTTCGGCGCGTTCATGCGCCCGGTTTCACCGACGCAGTACGGCGGGAAGTTGTAGTGGAACATGAAGTGCTCATGCCACTCACCACCGATTGCGTCAATGATCTGGTAGTCCTTGCCGGTGCCCAGGGTCGCAACGGCGATCGCCTGCGTCTCACCGCGGGTGAACATCGCCGAGCCGTGTGCACGCGGCAGCACGCTGGTGGAGATCGCAAGCGGACGCACCGTCTCGCGATCACGACCGTCGATACGCGGCTGGCCGTCGAGAATACGGTGACGCACCACTTTGGCTTCGATCTCATGCAGCTCGGCCTTGAGCTGGTTCTCGCTGAACGTCGCGTCCTCCGGACGCGCCGCAGCTGCGGCGGCACGCACTTCACCAAGCTTGGCGTAGCGCGACTGCTTGTCAGTGATCGTGTAGGCCTCGGCGATCTGCGCTTCGTAATCCTTCGCAAACGCCCGGACCGCGGCGTTGTCGGCCGCCTGCCACTCCCACTTCGGCTTTCCGGCCTCGGCCGCGAATTCGTTGATCGCCTGGATCACCGCCTGCATCTGCTCGTGACCGAACAGGACCGCGCCGAGCATCACCGCCTCGGAAAGCATCTTGGCTTCCGACTCGACCATGAGGACGGCGTCCTGCGTCCCCGCGACCACCAGGTCGAGTTCCGAATCCACCAGCTCCGACGCCGTCGGATTCAGCACATAGTTGCCGTTGCTGTACCCGACACGCGCAGCGCCGATCGGGCCGAGGAACGGGATGCCGGACAGGGCCAGCGCAGCCGACGCGCCGATCATCGCAGCAATGTCGCCATCAACCTCGGGGTTGAGCGACATGACCATCGCGACGATCTGCACTTCGTTGTAGAAACCGTCCGGGAACAGCGGACGAATCGGGCGGTCGATCAGCCGCGAGGTCAGCGTTTCCTTTTCGGTCGGACGCCCTTCACGCTTGAAGAAGCCACCGGGGATACGGCCACCGGCGTAAAACTTCTCCATGTAGTCGACGGTCAGCGGGAAGAAGTCCTGATCCGGCTTCGCATCCTTCTTGCCGACCACCGAGACGAACACGACGGTGTCGTCCATGTTGACCGTCACAGCAGCGGTCGCCTGGCGCGCAACGGCGCCGGTTTCCAGAGTGACGTTGTGATTTCCGTATCGGAAGGTCTTGCGGATCGGCGTGGTGGGTGTGGCAGGTATGGCCATTGATGTTCTCACTTGTCTGTTCAGTATCGGGACAGCGGCATCGATCGCGTTGCGCCTATATCGATCCGGCGGCGCGACTGCACTCACCGATCACACTGCCCGGCATGTCCCCGGCGATTGCACAAACGAAAGCCCCCAGCGAAACCCCGGATGGTGATCCGGATCTCACTGAGGGTCTTCCGGCTGAAGTTGCAACGCTGGCGAGGGAGACCGCGTTTAGCGGCGCAGCCCGAGCTCTGCAATCAGCTTCAGGTAACGCGTCTCGTCCTTGCGCTTCAGGTAGTCCAGCATCTGACGACGCTGGTTGACCATCTTCAGCAGGCCGCGGCGCGAGTGGTTGTCTTTCTTGTGCTCCTGGAAATGCGGGGTCAGCGCATTGATCCTCTCGGTCAGAAGCGCAACCTGCACCTCCGGCGATCCCGTGTCATTGGTTCCACGAGCGAACTTCTTGACCACGTCCGCCTTGTCAACTGCCGTCAAACTCATTGCTGCCAACTCCAAATTACGCAGCCCCTAGACTGCCTAAAAGATTGATTTGTTCGGTCTTTACAAAGTCCGACATTTTAGCGTTTTCCACAGGCTAACCACAAGCATCCCGGACGGACTGCCGCAGCCAGCGCCGCGGCGCGACCATCCCATCCGATCCGCTGTCCGCCAGCCCCAGCAGACGTCCGCCCTCGTCGAGGACGGCGACGCGGCACTCCCGCGGCACATCCGCCACCCGCACCGCCTGCCCCTGCGCCAGGAATGCGGCACGCTCCGGATCGATCCGGAGTTGCGGCCAGTGCCGCAGGCCCTCGGCAGGGCTCAGCAGCAACGCATCGAGCGCCTCGAAACCCTCGGCCGCTGCCGCCTCCACCTGTTCGATCGAAACCATGGCCGCGTCGACGAACGGCGCCACGGCGGTCCGCCGCAAGGCCCGCAGATGGGCGCACTGCCCGCAGGCAGCGGCGATATCCTCGGCCAGGGTCCGGATATACGTTCCCTTTGAACAGGTCACCGACACGCTCAGCTCCGGCGGCGCCCAGTCCGTCAGCTCCAGCTGCGCAATGTTCACCTCGCGGGGCGACCGCTCGACTTCCTGGCCCTGGCGTGCCAGCGCATACAGGCGCTCGCCCTTGTGCTTGAGGGCCGAATACATCGGCGGGACCTGCTTGATCGTGCCACGGAAGGCCGCCAGCGTCCGCTCGAGCCGCGAACGGTCGATCGGCGCGTCGCAGCGCTGGATCACCTCGCCTTCAGCGTCGCCGGTATCGGTGCGTTCACCGAGCCGGATCCGCGCCTGATAGTGCTTGTCCGAGTCCAGCAGAACCCCGGACAGCTTGGTCGCCTCGCCCAGACAGATCGGCAGCATCCCCGTAGCCAGGGGATCGAGACTCCCGGTATGACCGGCCTTTTCGGCCTGGTACAGGCGCTTGACCTGCTGCAGGGCCTGGTTGGAACTCAGCCCGAGCGGTTTGTCGAGCAGCAGAATACCGGTCACCGGCCGCCGCGGCCGTCTCGGTTTGCTCACCGGCGGGTTCCTTCCCTAGTCGTCCGACGACGGCGTTTCGGCGTCCCGCCGGACCGCTTCACGGATCAGTGCGTTGAGGCGATCCGATTGACGCAGCCCGACATCGGCGACAAAGCGCAGATTCGGGACATACCGCAACCGCAGTCGCGCGCCCAGCGCGCGGCGCAGACGCCCGGCGCCGCGGTTCAGGCCTGAAACCGCTTCGGCGAGGCGCGCATCGTCTCCGAGTACGCTGACCGCAACCCGTGCGTTGCGCAGATCCGGCGACACGTCGACCTCGGTGACGGTGACGCCGGCCACGCGCGGGTCTGACAGCTCGGTCTGCACCAGCACAGCGAGCTCCGCACGCAGCTGCGTGTTGAGGCGAACCTTGCGCGGATACTCCTTCACGTACGTGCCGACCCCGGTGTCGCTCAGGCGACCTCGGACACGGTGCGACGCACTTCGACGCGCTGGAAGCACTCGATCTGGTCACCGGCCTTGACGTCGTTGTAGTCCTTGACGCCGATACCGCACTCGGTACCTGCCTCGACCTTCTGCACGTCATCCTTGAAGCGGCGCAGCGATTCGAGCACGCCTTCGTAGATCACGGTGTTGTTGCGCAGCACACGGATCGGCAGATTCTTCTGCACCGAGCCCTCGACCACCAGACAGCCGGCGATGTTGCCGAGCGCCGAGCTGCGGAACACGTCGCGGACCTGCGCGGTTCCGACGATCTGTTCGCGCGTCTCGGTGCCGAGCAGGCCCGAAACCGCATCACGGACGTCATCCATGATGTCGTAGATGATCGAGTAGTAGCGGACGTCGACGCCCGTGTCCTGGATGCGTTTGCGCGCGGCGGCGTCGGCGCGGACGTTGAAGCCGATGATGATCGCCTTCGACGCCAGAGCGAGGTCGACATCCGACTCGCTGATTCCGCCGACCGCGGACGACAGCACGTTGACCTTGACCTCCTCGCTCGGGATCTTGCGCAACGCGTCCGAGATCGCCTCGGCTGATCCCTGAACGTCGGACTTGATCATCAGGTTGAGCTGCTTGGCCTCGCCCTCACCCATGCGCGCGAAGACCTGATCCATACGCAGCGCCTGGGACGACGCGAGTTTCTGTTCGCGCTGCTTCTGCTCGCGCAACTCCGCAAGCTCGCGCGCGCTGCGTTCGTCGGCGACGACGACGACGTCGTCTCCGGCATCCGGCGCACCCGACAAACCCAGAATCTGGACCGGGATCGACGGACCGGCCTGTTTCACCGGCTGACCGTTCTCGTCGAACATCGCGCGCACGCGGCCGAAATGCGGCCCCGACAGCACCACATCGCCCTGCTTCAGCGTTCCCGCGCGCACCAATACGGTCGCAACCGGACCACGGCCCTTTTCGATCGACGACTCGAGGATATTGCCGCGCGCCAGCGCTTCGACCGGCGCGGTCAGCTCGAGCATTTCCGACTGGATCAGAATGCCGTCGAGCAGCTCGTCGACACCCTCGCCGGTGAACGCGGAAACGCCGACAAACTGCACGTCGCCGCCCCAGTCCTCAGGCACGACCTCTTCCTTGACCAGCTCGTTCTTCACCCGATCGACGTCCGCTTCCGGCTTGTCGACCTTGGTGATCGCCACGATCAACGGCGCCCCGGCAGCACGCGCGTGCTGGATGGCCTCGCGCGTCTGCGGCATCACGCCGTCATCCGCTGCGACGACCAGCACCACGATGTCGGTCACCTGCGCACCGCGTGCGCGCATCCGCGTGAATGCGGCATGGCCCGGCGTATCGAGGAACGTCACGATGCCCTTCGGCGTCTCGACGTGATAGGCACCGATGTGCTGGGTGATGCCACCCGCCTCGCCCGAAGCGACGCGGGTCTTGCGGATGTGATCCAGCAGCGAGGTCTTGCCGTGATCGACATGCCCCATGATCGTGACCACCGGCGGGCGCGGCAGAAGCTCGACGTCCTGCTGTTCGCCGCCGGTGACGGCCTGCTCGAGGCTCTCCTCGAAATCGGTCGCCTTGATGGCCTTGGCCTGATGCCCCATCTCCTCGACCATCAGGAGCGCGGTGTCCTGATCGAGCGTCTGGTTGATCGTGGCCATGACGCCGTTCTTCATCATGACCTTGATGAGTTCGGTCGCCTTCACCGCCATGCGCGCGGCGAGCTCGCCGACCGTGATCGCCTCCGGCACTTCGACCTCGCGCACGACCGGCGATACCGGCTTCTCGAACACGTGCTGGTTGTCGATCCGCACGCGTCCCGACGGCTTCTTCGACTTCTTCTCGCGCCGACCACCCTTGCCGGCCGCCAGATGCAGCTCCGAACGGCCTCCGCGAGCGGCGCCGCGATCGTTGCGTCCCTTGCGCGCAGGCGCAGCGGAGGGAGCTCCCGGCGGGGTTGCGCCAGCAGCAGCCGGCTGAGCTGCAGCCTGCGCCGCTACGGCCTTGGCCTGCTCCGCCGCGCGGCGCAGATTCTCGGAGGCACGTTCGCGGGCCTGCTCGGCCTCCCACTTGGCGCGATACAGCGGATCGTCCTTCAGGCGCTGTGTGTGCTCCTCGGCCGCCTGCTTCGCAGCGGCAGCAGCGGCGGCAGCGGCTTCGGCTTTCTCGCGCGCAGCCTGCTCTTCGCGCTGCTGGCGCTCGAGTTCTTCCTGCTGGCGCTTGGCCTGTTCGGCTGCAGCCTCGGCGGCAGCTGCGGCCTCGGCGGCAGCCTGCGCCTCGCGCTCGGCAGCCGCAGCGGCAGCCGCTTCCTCGGCCGCCTTGACGGCCTCGGGATCGAGTTCCGGCTGCGGCGCTTCGTCGCGCTTGACGTAAGTGCGCTTCTTGCGCACCTCGATGCTGACAGTCTTGGACGGAGCGCCGCGGCTGCCACCCAGCTTCAGCTCGGTGGTCTCACGCCGCTTCAAGGTGATCTTGCGCGGCTCCTTGGCGACGCTCGAACGCGTCTTCTGCTGCAGATAATTGAGCAGGGCGACTTTGTCTTCCGCCGTCACAGCGGAATCCGCCTTGGAAACGGTCACCCCAGCTTCCTTGAACTGCGACAGCAGTTCATCCACCGGACGACCCAGCTCCTTCGCGAAATCCAGTACGGTTACCGTTGACATCTATTCATCCCCGAGGGTGAACCTCTATGCAATTTCGACTCAGGCGTAAGCCTTCGCGCGCGCAGCCATGATCAGCGACGATGCGCGCTCTTCACCGAAATCAGGCAGGAGCTCCAGTAGCTCGTCGGTCGCCAGGTCGGCCAGCGCCTCGCAGGTTGCGATCCCGACTTCCGCCAGCTGATAGCCCGTGTCTTCGTCCATGCCGTCGATCGACAGCAGATCTTCGGCCGGCTGCGCATGCGCACGCTGCTCCGCCTTGGCGATCGCCTTGGTCAGCAGCACGTCGCGCGCACGATTGCGCAGCTCCTCGACGATCGCCTCGTCGAACTCCTCGATCTCGGTGAGCTCCTGAGTCGGGACGTAGGCGATCTCCTCGAGCGTGGTGAAGCCCTCTTGCACCAGCACGCTCGCCACTTCAGCGTCCACGTCCAGACTTTCCATGAAGGTCTGCAGAACCGACTGGTTCTCTTCTTCCTTCTTGTTTTCCGCATCGGCCGTCGTCATGACGTTCAACGTCCAGCCCGTCAGCTCCGACGCCAGCCGTACGTTCTGCCCGCCACGACCGATTGCCTGCGCCAGCTTGTCCTCGGCGACACCGATCGTCATCGAGTGCGATTCCTCGTCGACGATGATGGTCTCAACCTCGGCCGGCGCCATCGCATTGATGACAAACTGCGCGATGTTCTCGTCCCACGGCACGATATCGACGCGCTCGCCAGCGAGCTCGTTCGACACGCTCTGTACGCGTGATCCGCGCATGCCCACGCAGGCACCGACCGGATCGATGCGCTTGTCCTTGGCCTGTACCGCAATCTTCGCGCGCAGCCCGGGATCGCGTGCCGCGCCCTTGAGCTCGATCAGCCCCTGCGCGATCTCCGGGACTTCGAGCTTGAACAGTTCCATCAGGAACTGCGGAGAGGTCCGCGACAGGAACAGCTGCGGACCACGCGTCTGCGGGCTGACCTCATAGAGATAGCCACGAATCCGGTCACCCGGACGCAGCGGCTCGCGCGGGATCAGCTGGTCGCGCAGGATGACGGCTTCGGCGTTGCCGCCGAGATCGACGATCACGTTGCCGCGCTCCATGCGCTTGACCTGACCGGTGATCAGCTCACCAACCCGACCCTGATAGGCCTCGACGACCTGGGCACGCTCGGCCTCGCGCACTTTCTGCACGATGACCTGCTTGGCCTTCTGCGCACCGATCCGCCCGAAGTCGACCGAGTCGACCTTGTGCTCGATAACCTCACCGGGCTGGGCGTCCGCCTTTTCCTTGACCGCGTACGACAGCTTGATCTGGCGCTCCGGATATTCGAACTCCTCGCTGTCGTCCTCCAGGACCGTCCAGCGCTGGAACGTCTCGTAATCGCCGGTTTCACGATCGATCGCAACCCGCAGATCGGCCTCGTCTCCGTACTGCTCCTTGGCAGCCGAAGCCAGCGCCGCTTCGAGCGCCTCAAAAATCAATTCCTGCTCGACACCCTTCTCGTTCGAGACCACGTCGACCATCAACAGGATGTTCTTGTTCACGACCATCTACTCCCGATCGAATTCCGGAACCAGTCTGGCCCGGTCAATTTCCGCAAATGGGATTTCGACCATGCCCTCGGACGTATCCAACGTAATCACCGCATCGTCAACGCCACGGATCCAGCCGATGAAACGACGCCGCCCGTTAAGCGGTGCGATCAGCTGAATGCGGGCCTGCTCATTCAGGAAACGCTCGAAATGCGAGCGCTTCACCAATGGACGATCCAGTCCAGGTGACGACACTTCCAGGCGGTACGGCGTGCTGATCGGATCCTCGACATCGAGCACACCTGAAACCTCGCGGCTCACGCGCTCGCAGTCCGACAGCGTGATGCCTTCGGGCGAATCGATGAACAGCCGCAGCAGCCCACTCTTGGAATTCGGACTGAACTCGAGCAGCACCAGCTCATACCCGAGTGATTCCACAACGGGTTCAAGCACTTCTTCCAGCCGCTCACGCAGTCCCGACATTCACCGCCCTAATCGTCACCAACAAAAAGGGCCCGCAAGGGGCCCTTTCCAAGCCAATTTTTTGGTAGCGGGGGCAGGATTCGAACCTGCGACCTTCGGGTTATGAGCCCGACGAGCTGCCTGGCTGCTCCACCCCGCACCGGACAGACCGAAATTATATCCGCCGGACCACTCTTAAGCAAGATAAATTCGGTCTTTTTACAACAACCCTCAACGCAACAATCTGATTTGGAGATCCTGTTTCGGACCACAACCAGACAATGTTTGGTGCCCACGGAGAGATTCGAACTCCCACGACTCTCGTCACTACCACCTCAAGGTAGCGTGTCTACCAATTCCACCACGTGGGCGTCTTGGGGGCGCGAATTCTAGCGCCCTTGATTCGATTTGTCTCTACTCCGGAACAACTGGCGTCTGTTCTTCGGCAGGAACCGTTTCCTCGGCCGGCGGCACGACCGGCTCAGCGGCATCCGCGGGCGCAATGACGGGCTGTTCGCTGGCGGCAGGCTGCATCGTATCGACCACCGAAGTCGCCTCCCGCTCGCCGTGCACCAGATAGGCCAGCGCAAGGCTGGCGATGAAGAACACCGTCGCCAGCGCACCGGTGGCCCGGGACAGGAAGTTCGCCGAGCCCCGCGCGCCAAAAACCGTTCCCGACGCGCCGCTACCGAATGCGGCGCCCGCATCGGCGCCCTTGCCGTGCTGGATCAGAATCAGTCCGATCAGACCGATGGCCACCAGCACCTGCACGATCACTAAAGCCGTATACATTGAAGTACTCACTTACTCCGAGCTTGCGCCGCAGCCGCCGCGCAAATCGACATGAACTCGCCCGCCTTGAGCGACGCGCCTCCAATGAGGCCGCCATCGACATCCGGACCGGCAAAAAGGGATTCCGCATTCTCGCCCTTGACGCTGCCGCCGTAGAGAATGCGCACCAAGCCGGCAATTTTAGCATCGCTGGCGGCCAACTGCGCACGCAGAAACGCGTGCGCGTCCTGGGCCTGCTGCGGCGTGGCCGTCAGCCCGGTCCCGATCGCCCAGACCGGCTCATAGGCGATGACCGCCTGCTTGAAGGCCTGCGCCCCACACGCGGTCACGACGGTCCCGAGCTGCTCGGCCAGCACGCTCTCCGTCTGCCCGTTTTCGCGCTGCTCCAGAGTCTCTCCGACGCATAGAATCGGGATCAGCCCGCATTCCTGCGCGGTCGCGAACTTCTGCGCGACCTTGTCGTTGCCCTCGCCATACAGACTGCGCCGCTCCGAATGGCCGACGATCACGTGCGTACAGCCGACGTCGCGCAGCATGACGCCATGGATCTCGCCGGTGTAGGCACCGGTCTTGGGCTGCTCACTCAAGTCCTGCGCCCCGAGCTGCACGGCACTGCCCTCGAGCTGGCGCCCGACGGCGTCCAGATACACCGCCGGAGGACACACCAGCACATCGACGTCCGGGTACTTGCGCACCTCGAAGATGACGTCGTGAATCAAGTTCGCGTTGCTGTCCCGCGAGCCATTCATCTTCCAATTTCCCGCAACCAGCGGACGTCTGCTCATTACTCCCTCCTGTATCGTCAATGACAGGCTTCGCGCACGCGCTGCGCCAGATATTCGGCCGCCTCGTGCGTTTCAGCCTCGCCGCGAGCCTCGACCATCACTCTGATCAGTGGCTCTGTTCCGGATGCGCGCAACAATACCCGACCGTTTGCGCCGAGGCGCGCCACGACCTCGGCTTCCGCGCGCCGCACGGGGCCGGACTGGAGCACGGCACGCGCGTCTCCCTGCACGGGAACGTTGACCAGCACCTGCGGCAGCTTGCTCATGCCCGCAACCAGCTCGGCAAGCGGGCGCCCGGACCGGATCATCGCCGTCAGTACCTGTAGCGCGCTGACGATGCCGTCCCCGGTCGTGGTCTTGTCCAGGCAGATCGTGTGCCCGGACGTCTCACCGCCGAGCACTCCGCCGTTGGCCTTGAGCATCTCCATCACGTAACGGTCGCCAACCCCCGCACGCATGAAGCGCAAGCCGAGCGCCTGCAGCGCCAGCTCCAGCCCCAGATTCGACATCAGCGTGCCGACGACCGGGCCTTCGACGCCGCCGTTGTCCAGCCGCATGCGGGCGATCACGTACAGAATCTGATCCCCGTCGACGACATTGCCATGCGGATCCACCAGCAGGCATCGGTCGGCATCGCCATCCAGCGCGATCCCGAGATCGGCACCGCGCGCCTGCACCTCGGCGACCAAGGTCTGCAACTGGGTCGAACCGCAGTCGCGGTTGATGTTGAACCCGTCGGGACGATTCCCGATGACCGACACGTTCGCACCCAGCTCCTCGAACACGGCGGGCCCGACCCGGTACGCCGCGCCGTTGGCGCAGTCGACGACGATCCGCAGCCCCTTCAGGGTCCGCTCGCCGAAGGTGCCCTTGCAGAACTCGATATAGCGCCCGGGGCCGTCATCGATGCGCCGCGCGCGCCCGAGCCGCTCGGGGTCAACGCACTGCAGCGGCCTATCCATCGCGGCTTCGATTTCCAGCTCCACGGCATCGCTGAGCTTGCCGCCATCCGCGTCGAAGAACTTCACACCATTGTCGTGATGTGGATTGTGGGATGCGGAAATCACGATTCCGGCCTGCGCGCGCAAGGCCCGGGTCAGGTAGGCGACCGCGGGCGTCGGCAGCGGCCCCAGCAGATCAGCCTCGACCCCGGCCGCGGCCAGTCCGGCTTCGAGGGCGGACTCGAACAGATAACCGGACCGGCGGGTGTCCTTGCCGACGACGACGCGGGCGTTCGCGGCCCTGCCGAGCACGCTGCCCGCCGCCCAGCCGAGCTTGAGCGCAAACTCGGGCGTCATCGGCAACTGCCCGACCCGCCCCCGTATGCCATCGGTTCCGAAATACCTGCGACTCAACGCGCCGCTCTCCTGATTTTGATCGCATGGGCCAACCGCACCGCATCCAGCGTGGCGGCCACGTCGTGGGCGCGAACTATAGCTGCGCCCTGCCAAACCGCAAGTGCCGCCGCCGCAACACTCGCCGCCAGGCGCTGGTCGACCGGGCGCTCCAGCAGGGCGCCGAACATCGACTTGCGCGACACCCCGAGCAACAGCGGATACGCCTGCGGAACCGCGACATCGAGATTCGCCAGCAGGGCCAGATTGTGCTCCAGGGTCTTGCCGAAACCGATTCCGGGATCCATCAGCAGTCGTTCCCCCGCGATACCGGCCTTGCGGCAGCACTCGATCCGCGTCGTCAGGAATGCATTGACGTCGGCGACGACGTCGTCGTAATCGGGGGCCTGCTGCATCGTCCGCGGCTCGCCCTGCATGTGCATCAGACACACGGCAGCGGCGCAGTCGGCCGCCGCCTCGATGGCGCCCGGCGCCCGCAGGGCATTGACGTCGTTGATCAGCTCGGCCCCAGCGGCGCAGGCTGCCCGCATCACTTCGGGCTTCATCGTGTCGATCGATATGACCACATCGCTCCGTGCGCGCAGCGCCTCGATGACCGGCACGACCCGGTCCAGCTCCTGCTGTAGCGTCACCGCGCCCGCACCGGGACGCGTCGACTCGCCGCCCACGTCGACGATCGCTGCGCCGGCGTCGACCATCGCCAGGGCATGTGCGACGGCCACATCGACAGCCGCATGCCGCCCACCGTCCGAAAACGAGTCCGGCGTGACATTGAGGATGCCCATCACTTGGGGCTCGGACAGGTCGAGCTGGCGTCTGGGCAGGTTCAGTTGCTTGGACATCGGCCTTTGAAAAATCGCGGATGAATCAGTCCGCCGGTTCCGACGAACTGCGGACACCTGCATGCGGCGTGAGGCGATGTCGCCCACGACCGGAAACCGCCCCATGACACCACACGCGCAAGGGCCGGCGTGAAGCCGGCCCTCGGTCGCTCTGAGAACTGCTGCCGATCAGGTCTGGCTCGCCGGCTTGCCCGGCGGCACAGCGGTCGGCCCGACGTTGTTGCCCCCCGGCTGCGGCGACGAACCGCCCGGCGGGTTGCTGTCGGTCCAACTTTCCGGTGTTCCCGGGTCCTGCCCGGCCATGATCCGCTTGAGCTGCTCGGAATCGATCGTCTCGAACTTGATCAGCGTCTCCGCCATGATGTGCAGCTTGCCGAGATTCTCCTCGAGGATCTGCTTCGCGCGGCCGTAGTTGGTCTCGATGACCATCCGCACCTCCTCATCGATCAGGTGCGCGGTCTCATCGGAGACATTCTTGGTCTGCGTCACCGACTTGCCGAGGAACACCTCGCCGTCGTTCTCGGTATACGACAGCGGCCCCAGCTTGTCGGACAGGCCCCACTTGGTGACCATGTTTCGCGCGATCTCGGTTGCACGCTCGATATCGTTCGACGCACCGGTCGTCACCTTGTCGGCGCCGAAGATGATTTCCTCGGCGATACGGCCGCCGAACAACGAACAGATCTGGGAATTCAGGCGCTGCTTGGTGTAGCTGTAACGGTCTTCCTCGGGCAGGAACATCGTCACGCCGAGCGCGCGGCCGCGCGGAATGATGGTGACCTTGTAGACCGGATCGTGCTCGGGCACCGACAGTCCGACGATGGCGTGCCCGGCCTCGTGGTACGCGGTCAGTTTCTTCTCCTCCTCGGACATCACCATGGAGCGGCGCTCCGCACCCATCATGATCTTGTCCTTGGCGCGCTCGAAGTCCTCGTGGTCGACCAGCCGCTTGTTGGCGCGCGCCGCGAACAGCGCCGCTTCGTTGACCAGATTCGCCAGATCGGCACCGGAGAAGCCCGGGGTCGCGCGCGCGATGATCTCCGGTTTGACGTTGTCGGCCAGCGGCACCGCGCGGATGTGAACCTTGAGGATCTGCTCGCGGCCGCGCACGTCCGGCAACGGCACCACCACCTGGCGATCGAAGCGCCCCGGGCGCAGCAGCGCCGGGTCGAGCACATCCGGACGGTTGGTCGCGGCGATGACGATCACGCCCTCGCTGCCCTCGAAGCCGTCCATTTCGACCAGCAGCTGGTTCAGCGTCTGCTCGCGTTCGTCGTGACCGCCGCCCAGACCGGCGCCGCGGTGACGGCCCACCGCATCGATTTCGTCGATGAAGATGATGCACGGCGCGTGCTTCTTGGCCTGCTCGAACATGTCGCGCACACGCGAGGCACCGACGCCGACGAACATCTCGACGAAATCGGAACCGGAAATCGTGAAGAACGGCACCCCGGCCTCGCCGGCGATGGCCTTCGCCAGCAGCGTCTTGCCGGTACCCGGAGATCCGACCATCAGCACGCCGCGCGGAATCTTGCCGCCGAGCTTCTGGAACTTGCCCGGATCGCGCAGGAAGTCGACCAGCTCGGCGACCTCCTGTTTGGCCTCCTCGCAGCCGGCGACATCGTTGAAGGTGATCTTGACCTGGTCGGCGTTGAGCATCCGCGCGCGCGACTTGCCGAACGACAGTGCGCCACGACCGCCGCCGCCGCCCTGCATCTGGCGCATGAAGTAGACCCATACCGCGATCAGCAGCAGGATCGGGAAGGCGTTGAACAGCAGCTGCAGCAGCAGCGGCGTTTCCTTGGGCAGCTCGCCGGTGAACTTGACGTCATGGTCCAGCAGCGTACCGACCATGGCGGCGTTGTCGGTTTCCGGGCTGATCGCGACGAAACGGCTCCCACCCTTCATCTCGCCGTTGATCATCTGCCCTTCGATGGTGACCTTGGCGACATTGCCCTGCTCGACCTGGCGGATGAATTCGGAATACGCCAGCTCGGGTTGCGAACGGGAACGCGACGAAAAGCTCTGGAAGACACTCATCAGCACGACGAGAATCACCACCCAAAGCAACAGATTCTTGGCCAGATCGTTCAATTCCATTCCTCGACGCCGGCACCATCGGTGAGAACGCTCACCTCATTCCATCAGTGCAGCCGGCAGGCACTGATCGCCGCAGGGCTCCCTACGGAAAACCGCCGCGCGCCCACTGCGCGAAACGGCCCCTGAATCTGAACACTACACCGCACAAAAGTTGCGCGCCAGCAGATAGACTTCGCGACTTCGCGGACGAGAGGCCTTCGGTTTGCGGATCGCCACGGACTCGAATGCCTCGCGAACGGACCGCAGATACTCGTCAAACCCCTCGCCCTGGAACACCTTGACCAGCAAACTGCCCTTCGGCTTCAAGTGCGCCTTGGCGAATTCCAGTGCCAATTCACATAGATAGATGCTCGCCGCCTGATCCGCGGTATCGATACCACTTAAGTTGGGGGCCATGTCGCTCAATACAAGGTCCACCATCTGATCCCCGACCTGGGACTCCAGCTGCAGCAGCACCGCATCCTCCCTGAAGTCGCCCAGAATGATGTCGACACCGGGCAACGGGTCCATTGGCAGGATATCGAGCGCGAACACCTTGCCTCGGGCTCCGACCAGCGGCCGCGCGTATTGTGACCAGCCGCCAGGCGCGGCCCCCAGATCCACTACGATCTGTCCCGGTCTTAGGATGCGGTCCCGCTCCTGAATCTCCTTGAGCTTGAAAACGGCGCGCGAGCGGAAGCCCTGCCGACGGGCCTCGTGAACATAGGGGTCACTCTCGTGTTCCGCGATCCAGCGCGCCGAGCTGGGACGGCGTTTCTGACTCATGCAGTGTTCTTCAGATACAGACGACGGCAGCGTCGCCCGGAAAGGTCCATCTACTAGATATAGTGGACTTTTACGATTTCAAGTTCCCGGACGCCTGCGGGCGCCGCAACCTGCGCGACATCGCCCTCGTTCTTGCCGATCAGCGCCCGCGCAATCGGTGAATTGACTGAAATCAGACCGTTTTTTGCGTCCGCTTCGTCTTCGCCGACGATCTGATAGCGGAGTTCCTCGCCGGTTTCGACGTCGGCCAGATCCACGGTCACCCCGAAGATGATCCGGCCGCTCGCCGCCATCTTGGTGACATCGATCACCTGCGCCGACGACAGCTTGGACTCGATCTCCTGGATCCGCCCTTCGTTGAAACCATGCTGCTCGCGCGCGGCCTGGTATTCGGCGTTCTCCTTCAGATCACCCTGTTTGCGCGCCTCATCGATCGCAGCAATGATCTGGGGGCGCAGCTCGCTCTTGCGATGCCGCAGCTCTTCGCGCAATTGCTCGGCGCCGCGCGCCGTCATCGGGACTTTGTTCATGATGGTCTGTAATCGGGACAAAAAAAGACCAGCCGCGCTTCCAGAGCGCGGCTGAGACATCCGAATCTGCTGTCGATACTACTTACTGCAGCGTCTCATGCAAGGCCTGAAGCCGGTTGACGTCGAGCCGGTCCAGATGGTCCATGGCCACCGCCGCGGCCAGAGCCCCCGCAATCGTCGTGAAGTAGCACACCTTGTTCTGGATCGCGGAGCCGCGGATGGAACGCGATTCCTCGATCGACTTCTTGCCTTCGGTGGTGTTGACGATGAAGTGGATCTCGCCGTTCTTGATCATGTCCACGCAATGGGGCCGGCCTTCCTTGACCTTGTTGACCCCTTCGGCGGGCACGCCGGCGGCCTCGATCGCCGCGGCGGTGCCATGGGTCGCAACCACCCTGAACCCCTTTTCCGCCAGGATGCGCGCCAGCTTGACCGCCTTGCGCTTGTCCGAATCGCGCACCGAAATGAAGGCGGTGCCGCTGCGCGGCACGTTCATGCCCTGTGCCAGCAGCGCCTTGTGGAAGGCTTCTCCGAAGTGGCTGCCGACGCCCATGACCTCGCCGGTGGAACGCATCTCCGGGCCCAGCAGCGGGTCCACGGACGGGAACTTGTTGAACGGAAAAACCGATTCCTTGACCGAATAGTACTTCGGAATCAATTCCTTGGTGACACCCTGCTGCTTCAGGCTGATCCCGGCCATGCACCGTGCCGCCACCTTGGCCAGCGGCCTGCCGGTCGCCTTCGACACGAACGGCGCGGTCCGCGAGGCGCGCGGATTGACCTCGAGCAGATAGACCTGCCCGTCCTGCACGGCGAACTGGGTGTTCATCAACCCGACGACGTTGAGCGCCTTGGCGAGCTTGACGATCTGCCGCCGGATCTCGTCCTGCACCTTCTTGGGCAGGGAGTGCGCCGGTAGCGAGCAGGCGGAATCACCGGAATGCACGCCGGCTTCCTCGATGTGCTCCATGATGCCGCCGATGACGACATCCTCCTGGTCGGCCAGCGCGTCGACGTCGACCTCGATCGCGTCGTTGAGAAAGCGATCGAGCAGCACCGGCGAGTCGTTGGAGACCCGGACCGCCTCACGCATGTAGCGCAGCAGATCCTCGTCGTCGTAGACGATTTCCATCGCCCGGCCGCCCAGCACGTACGAAGGCCGCACCACCAGCGGATACCCGACTTTCTTGGCCACTGCCAGCGCCTGCTTCTCGGAGGTTGCCGTCCCGTTCGGCGGCTGCAGCAGGCCCAGCTTGCTGACCAGCTTCTGGAAGCGGTCGCGATCCTCGGCCAGATCGATCGCGTCCGGCGTGGTGCCGATGATCGGCGCCCCGGCCTTCTCGAGCTGACGCGCCAGTTTCAGCGGGGTCTGCCCGCCGAACTGCACGATCACGCCCTTGGGCCGTTCCAGCTCGATGATCTCCATGACATCCTCGAAGGTCAGCGGCTCGAAATAGAGCCGGTCCGAGGTGTCGTAATCCGTCGAAACGGTCTCCGGGTTGCAGTTGACCATGATGGTCTCGAACCCGTCCTCGCGCAGCGCCAGCGCAGCGTGCACGCAGCAGTAGTCGAATTCGATGCCCTGCCCGATCCGGTTCGGCCCGCCGCCGAGAATCATGATCTTGTCGCGCTCGGTCGGCTGCGCCTCGCACTCCTCGTCATAGGACGAGTACAGGTAGGCCGTCGCCGTCGGAAACTCGGCCGCGCAGGTGTCGACGCGCTTGTACACCGGGCGCACGCCATGCTTGTGCCGGGCGCGCCGCACGGATTCCTCCTTGACTCCGAGCAGATTCGCCAGGCGGCGGTCGGAGAAGCCGATGCGCTTGTAGCGGCGAAGCTGAGCGGCCTCCAGCTTGCCCAGCTTGGTTCCGGCGATCTCCTTTTCGGTCAGGATGATCTCCTCGATCTGCTCGAGGAACCAGCGATCGATCTTCGACGCCTGGAACACGTCCTCGACGCTCATCCCGGCGCGGAACGCATCACCGACGTACCACAGCCGCCGACCGCGCGGAATCGCCAGCTCGCCACGAATCCGGTTCAGGGAAGCCTCGCTGAAGTCCGGCACCTCGGGCTCGAAGCCGTCCGAGCCGACCTCGAGGCCGCGCATCGCCTTCTGCAGCGATTCCTGAAAGTTGCGCCCGATCGCCATGACCTCGCCGACCGACTTCATCTGCGTGGTCAGGCGTGAATCCGCCTGTGGGAACTTCTCGAAGGTGAAGCGCGGAATCTTGGTGACGACGTAGTCGATCGTCGGCTCGAACGACGCCGGCGTCGCCCCGCCGGTGATCTCGTTGCGCAACTCGTCGAGGGTGTAGCCGACCGCGAGCTTGGCGGCGATCTTCGCGATCGGGAACCCCGTGGCCTTCGACGCCAGCGCCGACGAACGCGAAACGCGGGGGTTCATCTCGATGACGATGATGCGGCCGTTGTCCGGATTGACCGCGAACTGCACGTTCGAGCCACCGGTATCGACACCGATCTTGCGCAGCACCGCGATGCTGGCATTGCGCAGCAACTGGTATTCCTTGTCGGTCAGCGTCTGCGCCGGCGCGACGGTGATCGAATCGCCGGTGTGCACCCCCATCGGATCGAAGTTCTCGATGCTGCAGATGATGATGCAGTTGTCCTTGCGATCGCGGACCACCTCCATCTCGAACTCTTTCCATCCGAGCAGTGATTCCTCGATCAGCACCTCGGTCGTCGGCGACAGGTCCAGGCCGCGCGTGACGATCTCCTCGAACTCCTCGATGTTGTAGGCGACGCCGCCGCCGGTACCGCCCAGCGTGAAGCTCGGACGGATGATGACGGGAAATCCGATGGTGGTCTGGATCTCGCGAGCCTCGTCCATCGAATGCGCGACGCCGGAACGTGCCGACTCCAGCCCGATCTCGGTCATCGCCTCGCGGAACTTGTGGCGATCCTCGGCGATGTCGATGGCATGTTCGCTGGCGCCGATCAGCTCGACGCCGTACTTCTCGAGCACGCCGTTGCTGGCCAGATCCAGCGCACAGTTCAGCGCGGTCTGGCCACCCATCGTCGGCAGCAGCGCATCCGGGCGCTCCTTGTCGATGATCTTCTCGATCGCCTGCCAGCGGATCGGCTCGATGTAGGTCGCGTCGGCCATCTCCGGGTCGGTCATGATCGTCGCGGGGTTGGAGTTCACCAGGATCACCCGGTACCCCTCCTGCCGCAGCGCCTTGCATGCCTGCGCTCCGGAGTAATCGAACTCGCAGGCCTGACCGATCACGATCGGCCCGGCGCCGATGATCATGATGCTCTTGATGTCTTGACGTTTTGGCATCGTTGCTTATCCCGCCGCGGCTGTTGCCAGCCTGGCGCTGAAGGTGAGAAACAGGGCGCCGACCCCACCGTTGGCACCGGCCGCGACGCGACGACGCGTCCGCAGGCCCGACGCCAGCCGATGGCCGGCAAAAATCAACGCACTCAGATACCCGAGGCTGACCACCTGCACGATCGCGCCGAGAATCGCGAAACTCAGTGCCGGGTGGGCATATCCCGGATCGACGAACTGCAGGAAGAACGACACGAAGAACAGAATCGCCTTCGGGTTCATCAGGCTGATCGTCAAGGCGCGCGCGAACGGCCGCGACACCGGAGCGGCGGCCGGTTCCCGCTCGATCCGGGGCTGCGCGTTGCTGCGCCAGTCCCGCCAGGCCCTGCGCAACATGCCCAGACCGAGCCACGCCAGATACATCGCGCCGGCGATCTTGAACATTCCGAACAGCGCGGGATAGGCCTGTAGCAGCGACGCCATCCCGGCGGCTGCGGCGCACATCAGCACCAGGTCGCCGACGAACACGCCTGCGGCGGCCCGGTAGCCGGCACGCACGCCGGCACGCCCGGCGACGCTGAGCACGAACATCGAGTTCGGACCGGGCAGCAGCACGATGAACACCACCCCGACGACGTACGTGGTGATGTCGGTCACGCCGAACACGCTCAGGCGTCCGCCATCAAGCGCACGAATCGATCGAACAGCTCTGCGACGTCGTGCGGGCCGGGGCTGGCTTCCGGATGCCCCTGGAAACTGAATGCCGGCGCATCGGTCAGGCGGATGCCCTGGTTCGAACCGTCGAACAGCGACCGATGCGTCACCTCGGCGTTGTCCGGCAGGGTCGCCTCGTCCACCGCGAAGCCGTGGTTCTGGCTGGTGATCATGACGTGCCCGGTCTTCAGATCCTGCACCGGATGGTTGGCGCCGTGATGGCCGAATTTCATCTTCATCGTCTTGGCACCGGCTGCCAGACCGAGAATCTGGTGCCCGAGGCAGATTCCGAACAGGGGAACCTGCTTGCGGATCAGCTCGCGAGCCGCCTTGATCGCGTAGTCGCAGGGCTCGGGGTCGCCCGGGCCGTTGGACAGCATCACGCCGTCGGGCTTGAGCTTGAGTACGTCCGACGCCCGCGTCTGCGCCGGCACCACGGTCACGCGGCAGTCACGATCCACCAGCATGCGCAGGATGTTGCGCTTGACCCCGAAATCGTAGACCACCACGTGGTAGCGCCCGCCGTCGCACTGGATCTCGCGGTTGCTCTCGAGCTGCCAGGAGCCCGTATTCCAAGCGTAGGACTTGGCGGTGGTGACGACCTTGGCCAGATCCATGCCCTTGAGCCCCGGGAAGTCTTTCGCCGCTTCGAGCGCCCGTTTCTCGCTGATCCGGCCGCCGGCCACGATGCAGCCGTTCTGCGCGCCCTTGTCCCGCAGAATACGGGTCAGCCGCCGGGTGTCGATGCCGGCGATGGCGACCACACCGTTGCGCTTGAGGTAGGCGCTGAAATCCTCGGTCGAGCGGAAGCTGCTGTGCCGGCGCGGCACCTCGCGCAGGATCAGGCCGGCCAGCTGCACCTTGTCGGACTCGGCGTCCTCGTCGTTGCTGCCGACGTTGCCGATGTGCGGGTAGGTCAGCGTGACCATCTGCTCCCGGTAGGAAGGATCGGTCAGGATCTCCTGATACCCCGTCATCGCGGTATTGAAGACCACCTCACCGACTGTCTGCCCGTCAACGCCGATCGAAAGGCCGCGGAAAACGGAGCCGTCCGCAAGTGCGAGCAAGGCCGGTTTTAATTCACTCATAGGTGGTTCTAATCACTGCTGCGGACATGGAAACGGGGGCGCGCGCCCCCGTCCCGGATTAGCCGCGCATTATAGGGTTTAGCCGCATCAGCGTCCACGTCTTTTTTGCAGTTTCCGGTCGATGCGACCGGGTTCACAACCCGAGCGCCAACTGTGGACCGTCCGGCTCCGGCACCCTGAACCGATCGACCGACAGCGCCGGCCCGCTGCCGCGGTTCAGACCCAGGCGCCGGCATGCCAGCCGGAACCGCTGGGCGATGAGCTCGGCATATTGGCCCTGCCCGCGCATGCGCCGGCCGAAACGGCTGTCGTTGTCGGCACCCCCGCGCATCTGGCGCACCAGGCTCATCACATGCTCTGCCTTGAGAGGATAGTGGACCTGCAGCCAGTCGGCGAACAGCGCCTTCACCTCGTACGGCAGCCGCAACATGATGTAGCTCGCACTGCGGACGCCGACACCAGCTGCCGCTTCGAGCACCTGCTCGAGTTCCGCGTCGTTGATGAAGGGAATCACCGGCGAGAACATCACCCGGGTCGGCACACCCGCCGCCGCAAGCTGTTCGAGCACCTTCAGGCGCAGACCAGGCGATGCTGCGCGCGGCTCAAGGCGCCGTTTCAGTTCGGGATCCAGTGTCGTGACCGAAACCGCCACCTCGACCAGATCGTCGCGCGCCAGATCCGTCAGCAGGTCAATGTCCCGCCGGATCATGGCCGCCCCCTTGGTCACGATGACGACGGGATGCCGGAAACGCGCCAGCACCTCCAGGATCTGCCGGGTGATCTGCAGTTGCCGCTCCACCGGCTGGTAGGGATCGGTATTCGCCCCGAGCGAAATCAGGCGCGGGCGGTAGCGCGGATTGCGCAGTTCCCGCTCCAGCAGAACGGCCGCGTCGGGCTTGTAGAACAGCTTGGTCTCGAAATCCAGGCCCGGCGACAGATCCATGTAGGCATGCGCCGGCCGCGCATAGCAGTACACGCAGCCATGCTCGCAACCCCGATACGGATTGAGACTCTGGTCGAAAGGCAGGTCCGGCGACGCGTTGCGCGAAATGATGCTGCGCGCGTGTTCGACATATAGCTCGGTCCGCGGTGACGGCGACTCGTCCTCGGCAGCCCAGCCATCGTCGACGTCACCCCGCGTTCTGTCCTCGAAACGCCCCTCCGGGTTGAGCGCGGTTCCACGCCCCCGGATCGCCGGACGCCCCGCGCCCGCCCCGCTGCCGCCGCGACGCTCAGCCACCGCCAAGGGAGTCCCAGGTCCGCCGGGACAACGTCCGTGCGACCGCCCCGACCCCGCGTGCAAGCACTGGCTTCATTGACGTCACCCCGCTGCCCCGGACACCGCGCCTGACGCCAGTTTTATCGCGAACCGCCGGTGTGGGCCAGTGCGTGCAGCGCGTCTCCGGTCAGGCGATTGATCAGCCACTCGCGCTTGAGGTCGGCACCCAGCGACGCATAGAACGCGATCGCCGGCGCGTTCCAGTCCAGCACCGACCATTCGAGGCGCCCGCAGCCACGGTCGACGGCAATCCGCGCCAGTTGCGTCAGCAATCCCTTGCCAATACCCCGCCCCCGCACCTCGGGCCGCACGAACAGATCCTCGAGATAGATTCCCGGGCGCCCGAGAAAAGTCGAGTAATTGTGGAAATACAGCGCAAATCCGACGCCTTGCCCGTCGTGCTCCGCGATCAGCGCCTCGGCATAGGGACGGTCACCGAACAGATCACGGTCCAGCGCCTCGACGGTCGCTTCGACCTCATGCGACAGCTTCTCGTAGTCGGCCAGCGCCCGGATCAGCTCCAGGATCAGCGGCGCGTCGCCCGGACGCGCGGGGCGGATCAGGTTCGATGCCGCGGCCACCTCACAGCTCCAAGACGTCGCGCATCGTGTACAGCCCGGCCGGGCGCCCGTGCAGCCATCCGGCCGCGCGCACCGCACCGCGCGCGAAATTCATCCGGTTCGACGCCTTGTGGGTGATCTCGACCCGTTCGCCCTCACCCAGAAACATCACCGTGTGATCGCCGACGACGTCGCCACCGCGTACGGTCGCGAATCCGATCGCGCCGGCCGGACGCGGCCCGGTGTGGCCCTGGCGCTCGTAGACGGCGCAGCTCGCCAGATCCCGGCCGGCGCCGGCGGCAACGGCCTCTCCCATCGCCAGTGCCGTTCCCGAGGGCGCATCGACCTTGTGGCGGTGATGCGCCTCGACGATCTCGATGTCGAAATCATCCCGCAGCACCCGCGCCGCGTCTTCGAGCAGCTTCAGGCACAGATTGACACCGATGCTGAAATTGGCGGCGACGCAGATCGGAATGCGCCCGGACGCCGCCTCGAGCCGCGCCCGCTGCTCCGCGCTCAGGCCGGTGGTCCCGGTCACCATCGCCTTGCCCTGCTCGAGGCAGACCTCGAGCGCCGCCATCGTGCCCTCGGGCCGGGTGAAATCGATCAGCACGTCGTAGTCGTCGCCGCTCGCGGCCAGATTCTCGCGCACCAGCACCCCACTCGCGGCCAGCCCGGCCAGCAGGGACGCATCCTTGCCGATCTCAGCGCTGCCGGCCCGCTCCAGCGCCGCACCCAGGCTGACGTCGCCCGCCAGATCACAGGCCTGGATCACCGCCCGCCCCATGCGGCCGGTCGCGCCGAGAACGGCGATTCGGGAGTTGCTCATCAATCGGTCCGGTTGAACTCAGGCCGCATAGCTTAGCGGCAGCGACGCGGCGCGCCAGTCTGCCGCCGCACCGGCATGGGTTGCCCGGCTACAGATCGAGCTCGTGCTCCGCGGCCGCGAATGCCACCGCGAGCGCCCCCTCGCCGACATTGACCGCACCGGTGACCCCCATCACGCTGGTGACCAGCTCCACTTCGGCCGTGCGGCACTGCTTGGCCAGATCCGCGTAGCCCGGCAGGCGCTGCAGCTCGGCGAGGTCGCCGCCGTAGCTCAGACACAGGGTCGGCGTCAGCAGTCCCCGCTCGATCTGTCGGCCGACATAGGCGAACAGCTTCGACGCGGCATCGTCGAAATGGCGCAACTTGGCCACCGGACCGGTCTCGTTGCGGTAGCCACGGATCAGCGGCTTGATATCGAGCGCGCTGCCAAGCATCGCGCCGAACCAGCCGACACTGCGATCGCCCTTCTTCTGCGCGCGCACCCGCAGATAGTGCAGATCGCGCGGCACCATGTACCCGTAAGTGTTGTGCACCAGGAACTCGAGGCGTTCGCGGATCTTGTTCGGATTGTTGACGCCGTCGCGGATCATGCGCGCGACTTCGACCGCGGTGATCGCCTGCCCTGCGAACAGATTCTGGGTGTCGATCACGCGCAGCGCGAACGGCCCCGACACCCCGGCCTGCTCCCGGATCGGTTTGTATTCCTTGAGGATCGCGAACGACGCCTGGACCGCATTGTCGTGAATCGGGCTGCGGCTGCTGGCGATCGTCAGACAGAAGACAAAGTCGTAGTCGATCACCAGCTCGGACAGAAAGACGTTCTTGATCTGCTCGACCGAGAACGGCGATGTCCCGGCGTCGCCCTTGGCGCCGAGATGCCGTTGATAGAAGTCCAGCGTCTTGTCGGGACTCCGGTCATCGACCAGATCCTGCCCGCCGAGATGGATCGTGATCGGCAGGATCCTGATCCGGTTCTGCTCGATGAAATCCGACGGCAGATCACAGCCGGAATCGACGACGATACCGATACGCATAACACTCCCCCTGGTTTTCCGGTCGCCGCCCGCATGACTCCGGGCGGCGCCCCTCCTCTCCACTGCCTCAACGGCGCCGCTTGTGGCGCTTCTCGTCCGCCTTGGCGCTTTGCCAGACGGCTTCCATCGCATCGAGCCGACCCGGATCCCCCGGTGGCGGCAGGCGGTCCAGCTCCGCCTCTATTCTGGCGAAGCGCCCCTGGAATTTTGCATTGGTCCCCGACAAAGCAACATCCGGATCGACCCCCAGCTGCCGCGCCAGATTGACGACCATGAACAACACGTCACCCAGTTCCTCGCGCACACACCCCGGATCGTCGCCGGCCACGGCCTCACGCAGTTCGTCGACCTCTTCGAGCAGCTTGTCCCACATCTCGTCGATGTCGCGCCAGTCGAACCCGATCGCGACGGCGCGCCGCTGCAACCGCAGAGCCTGCTCCATTGCATCGCTCATGCCAGGCTCGCCACCTTGCGCGCCAGATCCCACAGCATCCCGGCGGTCGCCCCCCAGATCCGGTAGGCCTGCCAGTTGAGCTCCATGAACGGCACATTGAGGCCATCGCGCCCGAGGATCTTGCGCTCGAAATTGTCGGGGTCGAGCAGGAAATCCAGCGGCACCTCGAATGCCTCCGCAACCTCGCCGTCGTCAAGGCGCAGATCCGGCTCGCCGTGGACCACGCCGACGACGGGCGTCACCAGGTAGCGCGACAGGGTCGGATAGTCATCGAGAAATCCGACCACCTCCACCGATCCGGGATCGAGACCGATCTCCTCGCGGGCTTCACGCAGCGCCGTATCGACCGACCCCGCGTCGCCGTCGTCGCGCCCGCCGCCGGGAAAGCTGATCTGCCCCCGATGTGAGCGCAGGCGATGCGAGCGGACCGTCAGCAGCATCGATAGCGAATGCTCGCGCTTGATCACCGGCGCCAGCACCGCCGCCGGGCGCAGGCGCTCGAACATCGTCTTGGGCATCAGACGATCCAAGCCCATCGGCAACTCGAGATCGCACAGCGGCCGCGGCGCATCCAGCGACGTCTCGGCCAGCGCCCGCCGCAAACGCTGCTCAAGGCCGGTCATCTTCATTACCGATTCACGCCTGTCCATGTCGCGCAGTGTAACGCACCGACCTCCCATGCTTGCCCTAGAATGCTCCAAAACCACAAGGCCGACGCCGTGATGACCGAAACCTACCGCGACGCGCTCGCCAACCGCTTCCAGAGCGCCGTTCCATTTGCGAACACCTGCAAAATGCAGATTACCCGCATCGATGTCGGGGCGGTCGAGATGATGCTGCCCTATCGTGACGAATGGCTCGGAGACGCGGAGCGCGGCCTCATCCATCCCGGCATCGTGACGGCTCTGGTCGACAGCGCCTGCGGTTCGGCGGTGCTGTCGCAGTTCGACAGCTACGAGCCGGTGGCGACCATCGACCTGCGCATGGACTACCTGCGCCCGGCCCTGCGCCCGCTCGACGTGATCTGCCGCGCGCAGTGCACCCGCATCACGCAGACCATTGCCTTCGCCAGCGCCACCGTGTGGCAGATCGATGCCGACACGCCAATCGCCACTTCGCAGGCCGTGTTCATGCGCTCGTCGCGGCGTCTGCGGGAGCGCACATGACCACCCGACTGCAACGCGCCCGACGCCTCGCCCGCGACGAAGGCAGCTACTCGGAACTGCTCGCGCTGGTGCCGTTCGCCCGCTTCCTCGGCATCGAGCTCGACGGCGAAGGCTCCGGGGTCACCGCCCGCCTGCCATTCCGCGCCGAACTGGTCGGCAACCGCCAGGCCAACGCCCTGCATGGGGGCGTCACCGCGGCGTTCATGGAAAATGCCGCGCTGCTCGAGCTGATGCTCAGGCTCGATCTCGACCGGGTGCCCAAGAGCATCGATTTCTCGATCGACTATCTGCTGTCGGGACGCGCCGAGGACGCGTACGCGCGCTGCGAGATCTCGCGCGTCGGCAGCCGTGTCGCGCATGCGGTGGTGCGCTGCTGGCAACAGCAGGAGTCGATGCCGATCGCGGTCGCGCGCGCCCATTTCCTGCTGGCCGCATTGGAATGAATGATTACCGTTCATGGCTTTCACTGCGCGAGGTCGACCTCGCGGCGGGGGCAGCCAAGGGCAGCGGTTTCCGCCTGTTCAAGCGCTTGCTCGCTGAACTCAGCGAGGGCACGGACTTTGTCGTACTGCAGCAGACGCACGATCACGAGGCCATTGAACGCTTGCGTCGGGACGGACGGATCTATGCCAGCAGCGTCAACGTGGTCCTGCTGCGACCCGCGCTGGCCCAACGGCTGGCGCAGCTCGCCCGGGCGCCTGCAAAAACCCAACGGTAACAAATATTTCCACTAGTCCGTTCGCATGGTTGCCGCCACCTGCGGCGATGGTTACGATGCCGGCTCCACTATTTCAGTTATACCGGAGACACCGATGTCCGCTTCCGAACTGCTTCACAACCTGCCCAGCGCCTTCAACGCTGACGCTGCCGCTGGCGGTGACTGCACCATCCAGTTCAATTGCTCGACCCCGGCCCACGTCATGATCAAGGACGGCGGCTGTTCGGTCGCAGACGGCCAGTCGGACAGCGCCGACGTCACCATCACGATGGAAGACGACGATCTGGTGGCACTGATGAAGGGCGAACTCAACGGCATGACCGCGTTCATGACCGGCAAGCTGCAGATCGAAGGCGACATGATGCTGGCCCAGCGCATGGCCAGCTTCTTCGACGCCAGCAAGCTCTGACCAGCTTCTTGGCCACTCGCCGTACCGACGCCCCGGACCCGCTCCGGGGCGTTTCGTTTTCACTGGAGACGATCGACGGTCGCCTGGCGCTGGTGGCCGCGCATCTCCCGAAGTTCAAGCCCCTGCGCTGCGACTGGACCGCTCCCGAAATCCGGCGGCGCATCGCTGCCGGCAAGCGCGCACCGCTGCCGCGCGCGATCGGCCTGCACAAGGCCACCGAACCCCTGAGCGTGCTCGACGCCACCGCCGGCATGGGGCGCGACGGCTTCGTCCTCGCGGCGCTCGGCACCCGGGTCACGATGGTCGAGCGCCAGCCTCTGTTCGCGGCGCTGCTGCGCGACGCCCACCGGCACGCCCTAGCCGACCCGCAGTGGCGCGAGACGGCCGAACGCATCGAACTGATCGAGGCCGACGCCGCCGCGGTACTGGCATCCGGCCGGCGGTGGGACGTGGTGCATCTCGATCCGATGTATCCGCACCGCGACAAACAGGCCCTGCCGGGCAAGGACATGCAGTTCCTGCGCGAACTCACCGGCGGGGACGTCGATGCCGGCACCCTGCTGGAGCCGGCACTGCGCGCGGCCCGCCGCCGGGTGGTGGTCAAGCGCCCAAGCGGTGCGGTCACGCTGTCCGGGCGGACTCCCAGCTTCCAGTTGCAGGCGACCCAGACGCGCTATGACGTCTACCTGCCGATGTCACACTGCGCTGACTAGAATGGCGACCCGCCCATCCTCACCCGCCTCATGCGCCTGCTGACACTGGTCCGACACGCCAAGTCCTCCTGGGACTATCCGGAACTGTCCGACTTCGAACGGCCGCTCAACGACCGTGGCCGGCGCGACGCGCCGCGCATGGCCGCCTATGTCCGCAAACTGCTCGACCGGCCGGACCGCATGGTCTCCAGCCCGGCGCTGCGCGCGATCACCACCGCGCGCCTGTTCGCGGAGACCCTCGGCATCGATCCCCGTCACATCGACGTGCGCCCGCGGATCTACGAAGCGTCGGCGGATTCGCTGCTTACGCTGGTCCAGTTGCTCGACGACGGTGACAGCCATGTGATGCTGTTCGGACACAATCCCGGCATGACCGATCTGGCGCACGCCCTGGCCCGCTGCAGTTTCGACGACATGCCGACCTGCGCGGTGGCGCAGATCGGCTTCGATGCCACGCTCTGGAGCGACGTCACCGAACGCAGCGGCACGCTGCGCCACTACGCGGTCCCGAAACAGCTCAAGGTCAGCTGAGGGGGGCCGGCTTCAGCCCCTGCGCAAAGCGCCGGGCGTTGTCGACATAGTGCCGGGCCGATGCCCGCACCGCCTGGCGCTCGGCATCGGTCAGTTCCCGCACCACCCGTGCCGGCGCGCCGACGATCAGCACGCCATCCGGAAACCGTTTGTTCTCGGTCACCAGCGAGTGGGCGCCGACGATGCTGTCGGCGCCGATGCGCGCACCGTTGAGCACGACGCTCTTGATGCCGATCAGGCTGTTGTCGCCGATCTGGCAGCCGTGCAGCATCACCATGTGCCCCACCGTGCAGCCACGGCCGACGCGCAGTTCGATGCCGTGGTCGGTATGCAGAACCGAGCCGTCCTGGATGTTGCTGGCATCGCCGACGACGATGCGGTCGCTGTCGCCGCGCAGCACGCAGTTGAACCAGACGCTCGCCGCCCGGCCGAGCTCGACCCGGCCGATCACCGTCGCGTTGTCGGCCACCCACACGTCGTCGCTACACTGGGGGCGCTGGCCTTCGAGTTCATAGAGCATGATCGGATCGGAAATATTCGGACAGCGCCGCAGTCTGCCGGGCAGGCACCGGCGCTGGCAAACCGCCCTGCTGTGGCTGACGCTGGCGTGGGCCCTGGTTGCCGCCGGCTGCGGCAAGTCGCCCCCCGGTATCGCCCCGCTGTCGACCGACGCGGTGATCCTCGCGTATGGCGACAGCCTCACATACGGCACCGGCGCCACCGACGAACAGGCCTATCCGCGCCAGTTGCAGACGCTGGTCGGACTGCGGGTGGTCAATGCCGGCGTCCCCGGAGAGACGACGCCGGAGGCGCTGGAACGCCTGGACTCGACCCTGCGTGAATTCCGGCCCGAGCTGGTCGTGCTGTGCAGCGGCGGCAACGACATGCTGCGACAGATGGATCGCACGGCGATGCAACGCAATCTCGAGGAGATGATCCGGCGCATTCGCGCCAGCGGCAGCGCCGTGATCCTGCTCGGCGTGCCTGAGCCGAAGTTGCTGCGCCTCAAGGCCGCGCCCGAGTACGCGGCGATCGCCGATGCGCTGGAGGTGCCGGCCGATCTCGAGGTGATTCCGGCCACGCTCGGCGAACGTGGGCTCAAGTCGGACGCCATCCATCCGAATGCCGCCGGTTATCGCCGCATCGCCGAAGCCGTCGCCCGGCTCCTCCACGACAGCGGCGCGATCTAAAACGCCGCAGTCGACGCCCGACATACTCAACCGCCCCGGATCTCCTGCCGGAGCTTCGGCCGGTACCGCATCAGCGTCAGCGCGCGCAGGACGACGTAGGCGTTGAACGCCATCCACAGGCCATCGTTGCCGAAAACCGGGACGATCAGCATGCCGCCGGTGACGCTCCGACAGCGGCCGGTTCAGGCTGCCGCCACCGTCCGTGGCCGCTCCTGGAGGCCGAAGCCATGGCCGTGCTCGAGCAGATATTCGAGCCATTTGTTGAGCATCAGATTGCGCCGCCACTGCTCGGACAGGAACGCATGAGCCGCGGGGTCGGCCTCGTCCTCCGCGCGCCACGGCGGGCGGTGACTGCATTCCAGCGCCTCGGCCACCGACGCGTCGCGATAGACGCGAACCCACAGATCGGGCTGGCGACGCATTCCGTGCTCGTCGATGAATTCGTAGCTCAGCCGCAGGGTCAGCGTGTAGCGGTCCCGGTCGGCAACCTCGAGGTGCAACGGACAATCGCTGTGGCTGCGCGACACGGCCTGGTCGTACGGAGCGTCGAGCTCGGGCACCAGCCGCTGCAGCAGCCGGAAGTTGTGCTCATAGAGGTCGATCAGGCGGGCGATCCGGTGTGCGTTCGGATCGGCGGCCTTCAGATACATACTGGATTGCATGTCAAGGACTATAAGATAGGCCTCACCCGCTCACAACGCCGACGACAACCATGGCCATTCGAGAAATTTCGAGCAGCCCCTACCTCGATCAGAAACCCGGCACGGCCGGACTGCGAAAGAAGGTCAGCGTCTTCCAGCAGCCGCACTATCTCGAGAACTTCGTCCAGGCGGTGTTCGACTGCGTCCCCGCCCTCAAGGGCGCGACCCTGGTGATCGGTGGCGACGGGCGCTATCACAACCGCGACGCGATCCGGGTCGTGGTCGCGATGGCGATGGCCAACGGGGTCGGCCGCATCATCATCGGCCAGGGCGGCCTGCTGTCGACGCCGGCGGCGTCGCATCTGATCCGCAAGCACGATGCCGCGGGCGGCTTCCTGCTCACCGCCAGCCACAATCCCGCCGGACCCGATGGCGACTTCGGCATCAAGTTCAACATCGCCGGTGGCGGCCAGGCCGGAGAGGGCCTGACCCAGCGCATCTACGAACGCAGCAAGGCGATCGACGGCTACCGCATCTACGAAGGCGCCAACGTCGACATCGATCGCCGTGGCACGGTCGTCATCGACCGCACCTCGATCGAGGTCGTCGACTGTGTCGACGATTACGCCGAGCTGATGCAGGGCCTGTTCGACTTCGATCGCATCGCGGACTGGATCTCCCGCGGCAACGGTGTCCGTTTCGACGCGATGCACGCGGTCACCGGCCCCTACGCCCAGCGCATCCTGGTCGAACAACTGGGCGCGCCGGCCGCCGCGGTGATCAACGCCACGCCGCTGAGCGACTTCGGCGGCGGCCATCCGGATCCGAACCTCGTCTACGGCAAACACCTGTTCGACCTGGCGATGTCGGAAGGCGCCCCGGCATTGATCGGCGCCAGCGACGGCGACGGCGATCGCAACATGATCCTCGGCAAGGGCATCTTCATCAGCCCGGGCGATTCGCTGGCGATGCTGGCGGCGCACCTGCCCCGACTCCCCGGCTACCGCTCGGGACTGCGCGGCATTGCCCGCTCGATGCCGACCTCCCGCGCCGCGGACCACGTCGCCAAGGCGCTCAAGGTGCCGCTGTACGAGACCCCGACCGGCTGGAAGTTCTTCTGCAATCTGCTCGATGCCGGAGACGTCACGATCTGCGGAGAGGAAAGCTTCGGCACCAGCTCCTCGCATACGCGCGAGAAGGACGGCCTGTGGGCGGTCCTGGCGTGGCTCAACACGCTCGCGGTCACCGGGCAGTCGGTCGAGCAGATCGCACAGCAGCACTGGCACCGCTACGGCCGTCACTACTATGCGCGCCACGACTACGAGGGCCTGAAGGGGCCGGATGCCGAAGCGGTGATGCAGGCATTCTCCGGGACGCTGGGCGCACTACCGGGGCACAAACTCGGCGACTGGGAGGTCACCCTGGCCGACGAATTCAGCTATCAGGACAAGGTCGACGGCAGCCTCGCGACCGGCCAGGGACTGCGCGTGGTCTGCGGCGACCATGCCCGGATCGTGCTGCGCCTGTCCGGCACCGGCACTCAGGGCGCCACCCTGCGCGTGTACCTTGAACGCTACGAATCCGACCCGTCGGCGCTGGGCTGGACGGTCGCCGACGCGCTGGCACCCCTGCGCACCGCGCTCGAATCGCTGGCCCGCATCGGCGAGCTGACCGGACGCAACGCGCCCGACCTGGTGACCTGAATCCGGTGTGGCCGACCGCCGCAACGCGTGGGCCACGAGTCACATCGCTGTCGCAGATGCGGCCTAGACTGCGCGTCCGCCGGCCCCGCCGTGGGTGCCGGCCCGAGCCGAGACCCGCCGTGCGACCTTTGTTCTTCCTCGCCTTCGTCGCCCTGCTGCCGCTGCTGACATCGGCGTGCAGCAGCAGCGAAGTCACCCCCTCGACGACCGACGGCAGCTCCGCATCCCGCGCCCGGGTCCCCGCCGTGATCCATTGCCCGCCGGACGGCGATGCAGCAGGCGCGCGCCGGCTCGCCGCCTGCGACCGTCCCGCAACCCCACCGTCCACCGGCGGGGACCGCTCATGAGTCTCGACCGGCGCGGCTTCCTGCGTCTCGCCGGCAGCCTGACGGCGGGCGCGATGCTGCCGCAGTGCATCCGCGACGCACTGGCGATTCCGGCCCATCATCGCAGCGGCACGCTCGAGGATGTCGAGCACATCGTGGTGCTGATGCAGGAGAATCGCGGCTTCGACCACTACTTCGGCACCCTGCACGGCGTGCGCGGATTCGGGGATCGCTTCACCGTGCCGCAAAGCGGCGGGCGCTCGGTCTGGGAACAGCGGGACCTGCAGGGCCGCGTCATCCTTCCGTATCACCTGGACAGCCGCAGCGGCAACGCCCAGCGCGTCTCCGGGACGCCGCACAGTTGGGACAACGCCACGCCGGCCTGGAACAAGGGGCGCTTCGGACACTGGCCGACCTTCAAGGAACCGCAGTCCATGGGGTACTACCGGGAGGAGGAACTGCCGCTCCAGTTCGCCCTGGCCAACGCCTTCACCCTGTGCGACGCGTACCACTGCGCATTCCAGGGCAACACCAATCCCAACCGCCTGTTCATGTTCACCGGCACCAACGATCCGTTCGGAACCGGTGGCGGCCCGCCGTTATACAACGACAACGACGACATGGGGCCGCCCGAGGACGGCTTTACCTGGACCACCTACCCCGAACGCCTCGAGGCGGCCGGCGTGTCGTGGAAGGTCTACCAGGACATGGACGACAACTTCACCGACAACTCGCTCGAAGGCTTCCGCCCGTATCGAGAGGCCTACTACACCGACAACGCCTCACCGCTGATGAAGGGCGTCTCGACGACGATGCCGGCCGGCACGTTCGACGCGCTGCGCGATGACGTCCTCGCCGGCACCCTGCCCCAGGTGTCGTGGATCGTCGGACCCGCCCGCTATTCGGAGCACACCGGCCCGTCGAGTCCGGTCCAGGGGGGATGGTTCATCCAGGAAGTCATCAAGGCGCTGATCGCCGACCCCGCGGTCTGGAGCAAGACCGTGCTGCTGGTCATGTTCGACGAGAACGACGGCTTCTTCGACCACGTGCCGCCGCCGTGCGCGCCGTCGCGGCGGCTCGACGGCAGCCTCGCCGGCGCCTCCACCGTCGACGACCGCGCGGAACGCTATGAAGGGCTCGAATTCCACCAGGGCGTGTTCGGCCCCGGACCCCGCGTGCCGATGTACGTGATCTCGCCGTGGAGCCGTGGCGGCTGGGTCAATTCGCAGGTCTTCGATCACACCTCGATCATCCGCTTCATCGAGGCGCGTTTCGGGGTGTACGAGCCGAACATCAGCCCCTGGCGCCGCGCCGTCTGCGGCGACCTGACGTCCTGCTTCAACTTCGCCACGCCCAACGACGAGGCCTTCCCCGAGCTGCCGCGTTTCAGTCGCGAGCATGCCGACCAGATCCGCAGCGAGCAGGAGCGCCTCGAGCAGATTCCCGCACCCCTCGACGAGGCCGGCACGCGTCCGCTGCAGGATCCCGGCGCGCGGCCGTCACGGGCCCTGCCCTATGAACTGCACGTCGGTGCCCGCGTCGACCGGGCCGCGGTTGCGCTGGATTTCGACAACACGGGAACCCAGGCCGCGGTCTTTCACGTGTACGACCGGCTGAATCTCAGCGCGGTCCCGCGGCGCTATACCGTCGAGTCCGGCAAACGCCTGTCCGACACCTGGGCGACGACGCTGCGCGGCGGGGACTACGACCTGTGGGTCCTCGGCCCCAACGGCTTTCACCGTCATTTCGCCGGCAACACACTGGCTCCGGCCGCCGGCACCCCGGAAATCATGGTGTGCTACGACGTCGCCAACGGCGATGTCCTGCTGAAAGTGCGCAACGACACCGGCGCCGCATGCGTCGTCGAGCTCGAGGCCAACGCCTACCGCGACGACGGCCCGTGGCGCCTCGACCTGGCAGCCGGGGCGCAGCTCGAACAGGCCTGGATCCTGGCCGACAGCGGCGCCTGGTACGACTTCAGCGTCAGGATCGAGGGCGACGCCCGCTATCTGCGGCGCTTCGCGGGGCGGGTCGAAACCGGCCGGCATTCGATCAGCGACCCGGCCATGGGCCTCAGCGACTGAAATCGCCCGCCCCCGCCGGATCCCTCCCTCCGGCGGGGGCGATCGGTTCTACAGGCCGAGGTTCATTCCCGGCGGAATCGGCATGCCGGCGGTCGCCTGGGCCATGCGCTCCTTGGCGGCATCCTCGACACGCTGAGTCGCATCGTTGATCGCCGCGGCGATCAGATCCTCGAGAAATTCCTTGTCTTCCTGCATCGCTTCCGGCGCGATCTCGACCTTGCGCGCCTGATGCTTGCCGCTCAAGGTGATGCGCACCATGCCCGCGCCGGACTCTCCGGTGACCTCCATCTGCGCGATCTCGTCCTGCGCGCGCTTGAGGTTCTCCTGCATCTGCTGAGCCTGGCGCATCATCTGGCCAAGTGCACCTTTCATGTTCGTCACTCCGTCACTCGTGTTCTGAATTCAAAAATGCGGCCGTCCGCTCAGGAATCCAGCGGGCGGATGCTGCCGGCGCGGATCTGCGCACCGAAATGATCGCGGAACGCGCGCACCACCGGATCGGCCATGATCGCGGCCTCGGCATCGCGCCAGCGCGCCTCCTCGGCCCGCTGCGCCAGCAAGGCCGGAGAGGCCACCGACTCGGTCGCGACCTCGATCTGCAGGATCAGGTCGTCGCGTGCCAGTTGCCGGCGCAGCTGCTCCTGCAATTGCAGGCGGCGCTCGTCCACCAGCAGGTGGGCCACCTTCGGCTCCAGCCGCAGGTGCACGGTCCGCCCGTCCATCGCCACCCATTCGCAGTGCCGCGCCAACGCCCGGGTGAAGCCCTCAAGCTGCATCGCGGCGACCCGCTGCGGCCAGTCGGCGTCGACGGGCAAGGCCGGCTCGACCGCAACGGGCGCAACGGGGGGCTCAGGCGCGGATTCCGGCGCGGTCGCAGGCTCGGTGGGCGCCGCCTCCGCGTCCCGCATCGCAGCCGCCGCCGGCCGGACAGCCGCTGCGGACGCCGCCGGATCCGGGCTGCCCGCGGCGCGGCCACCCGTGGAAGCGCCGCGTTCACGCACACCGGAGCCACCGCCCTTGGCCGGCGCGGCGTCCGCATCCGGCCTGAACGCGAACATGCGCAGCACGGTCATCTCGAAGCCCAGACGCGGATCCGGCGCCCACGGCAGATCACGCCGCCCGCCGATGGCGATCTGGTAGTAGAGCTGGACGTCCTCGGGCGCAAAGCGTTCCCGCAGCGCCAGCAGCTGTTCGTCATCGTCTTCGGTCTGCGCCGCAGGCAACATCTGCAGGATTGCGAGACGCTGCAACGCGCCCGACAGATCGTTGAGCAGCGCCGCGTAGTCCGGGGCCTGCGCCTCGAGCCGTCCGAAGCAGTCCGACAGCGTTTGCGCCTCATGCGCAGCCAGTGCCGCGAGGATCTCGAACAGCACCTGCCGGCCGCTGGTGCCGAGCATGTCCTCCACCGCATTGCGCTCCAGCGCATTGCCACCGGAGAACGCGATCGCCTGATCCAGCAGCGACAGCCCGTCGCGCATCGAACCGTCGGCCGCCCGCGCGATCGCTGTCACCGAGCCGACGTCGAAGTCGATGCGCTCGTCGCCGAGCACCTTGGCGAGCTGATCCCGGATCAGCGACACCGGCAGGCGCTTGAGATTGAACTGCAGACAGCGCGACAACACCGTCACCAGCAGCTTCTGCGGGTCGGTCGTCGCGAGGATGAACTTCACATGCCGCGGCGGTTCTTCGAGCGTCTTGAGCAGTGCGTTGAACGCGCTCTTCGACAGCATGTGGACTTCGTCGATCAGATAGACCTTGTAGCGTCCACGCGCCGGCGCGTACTGGGCGTTGTCGATCAGCTGACGGACATCGTCGACACCGGTGTTGGACGCCGCGTCGATCTCGAGCAGATCGACGAAACGGCCCTCGTCGACTTCGCGGCAGGCGGTGCAGACGCCGCAGGGCTCGGCGGTGACGCCGGTTTCGCAGTTCAGGGACTTGGCGATGATGCGCGCCAGCGTGGTCTTGCCGACGCCGCGGGTTCCGGTCAGCAGAATCGCCGGATGCAGCTTGTCGCCGGCCAGCGCGTGCGACAGCGCACGGACCACATGCTCCTGCCCCATGACGTCTTCGAAACGGCGGGGCCGGTATTTGCGGGCAAGCGCGAGGTAGCTCATGCGTAGGGTATCTGGATCACGGTTCGCCGCTCATTGTCCCGGATCGTCGCCCGGCTCACCAGCGCCGGCGCGCGCCATGACGCCCGATGCCGCGGATCGGGCCGGCGCGATGGGTCATGGAAGCCCCGTTAGGGCGGTAGCCCGCACCAGCTGACTCCGGCACCCGGCATCACCGCCACCGTTGCTCCCTTCCGGGCCTGGCGGGGTTCACGGATCGCCGTCGCGGAGGGCCGGCACGGGCCACCATAGACGTGCCTCGCGCCGCTGAGCGGCGACGAGGGACGCGAAGTTTGCCTGAATCGACCCGCATTCTCCAGTCGCCGAATCCCGGCACCACCGCTCAGCGTCGCCGCGCGCGTTGCTCGTCCAGGGTCAGCGCCACCTTGTTGCGCAGATACACCGGCACCAGCTCCGCCGCGTCGTGCCCCTCTCCCGCCCGCAGCCGCGCCAGGCCGATCGCCAGCGCATCCTCGGCGATCGGCAGCGCTCCGGAATCGACCGCGGCGAGCTGCGCCCCGGTCGCTGTCAGCATCGGCTCGCGGTATCGCGCCCAGCCGGTGCCGACGGCATGCCATTCGCCGCCGAGCGCCGGCACCTGGTCCGGCGCACACACACGGGCATCGAGCACGGCCTCCGGCAGCCCGTCCCGATCGGCCCGATAGGCGCCGAAGTAGACCTCGTCCATGCGCGCGTCGATGGCGCAGACGACCTGCCGGGCGCCCGCGCGCAGGGCCGGTCGCGCCAGCATCGCCAGCGACGATACGCCGACGACGGGCCGGTCGATGGCCAGCGCGATACCCTTGGTGAAACCGACGCCGATGCGGACCCCGGCAAAGCTGCCCGGTCCGACCCCGCACACCAGCGCATCGAGCTGCGCAAAGCACAGACCGGCCTCGTCCATCACCTCGCGGACCAGCGGCATCAGCCGCTCGGTGTGCGAGCGGCCGACCGCCTCGAACCGCGCCACGATCAGCCCGTCCACCGACAACGCCACCGAACATCCCTCGGTCGCCGTATCCAGCGCCAGCACCTTCAAGCCCTTGCTCCTATTGTCCGCATCCAGTCACAGGCCTCGTCCAGCTCCCGCAGCCGCGGCATCACCGGCAGCGACTGCAGCACGCGCCGCCCGTAAGACATCGTCGTCAGCCGCGGATCGCACAGCATCAGCAGGCCCTGATCGGCGGGATCGCGGATCAGGCGCCCCACACCCTGACGCAGGGTGACGATCGCCTCCGGCAGCTGCAACTCGGTAAAGGGCGTGCCGCCACGCCGCCGGATGGCGGCGAGCTTGGCCTCGTAGACCGGATCGCCCGGCGCCGCGAACGGCAGCCGGTCGATGATCACCAGCCGCAGTGCCTGCCCGCGCACGTCGACGCCCTCCCAGAAGCTGCTGGTGCCCACCAGCACCGCGTTGCCGTCCTCGGTGAACCGGTCCAGCAGCGCGGAACGGCCGTCCTCGCCCTGCACGAGGACCTGCTGCGACAGGCTCCGCCGCAGAACCTCGGCGATGATGCGCAGCGCCCGGTGACTGGTGCACAGGACGAAGGCCCCGCCGCCGGACGCCTCGATCACCGGAATCGCGGCCGCCGCCACGGCTTCGGCGTAGGCCGGCGCATTCGGTGCCGGCAGCCCCCTGGGCAGATACAGCCGGGCCTGCCTGGCGAAGTCGAAAGGGCTGTCGAGCCGTTCGGTCCTGGCATCGTCGAGCCCCAGTTCGCGGACGTAGTGGCCGAAGTCGTCACCCGCCGCAAGCGTCGCGGATGTCATGATCCAGGCGCCCGGATACAACGACCGCATCCGCTGGAATCCCGGCGCGACCTCGATCGGGGTCGCGTTGAAGCTGCCGCCACGCTGTAGCGCCTCGACCCAGCGCACCTCGTCGCCGGCACCGCCGCCGTCGGCGGCGTCCACGGCGGGCAGCGGCGGATCGACGATATGGCGCCACCCGTCATTGAGGGCCGCGCTGCGCTCGACGCAGCCGGCGAATTCGGCGTTGCGCTCCTCCAGCGGGCGCACCGCTTGATCCAACGCGTGCAGCGACTGCGCAACATCGTCGAGCGCGTTGTGGACTTCCGCATGCGCACGGAACTGGTCGAGCAGCTGGCGCCCACGGGCGCCGGCCTGCAGATGCAGCTCGAGGCGGGAGACGTCCGCGGACAGTTGCTGCGCGCCCTCGACCAGCGCCGGCAGATCGCCGCAGTTGCGGGCTTCGAGCTGGATGTCGCGCGCCAGCTCGTGGAGCTGGCCGGTCGAGACACGGCGCCCGAAGAACTGCGAGGCCAGATTCGGCAGCTGGTGGGCCTCGTCGATCACCACGGCATCCGAACCGGCCAGGATCTGGCCGAAGCCGTTGTCCTTGAGCAGAAAGTCGGCGAACAGCAGGTGATGGTTGATCACCACCAGATCGGCTGCCTGCGCGCGCCGGCGCGCGGCGGCCACGAAACAGCGGTCGAAATCGCTGCAGCGGACACCCAGGCAGTTGTCCGCCGTCGAGGTGATCTGCCGCGTCAGCGCGTCTCCAGAGGAGAATTCGCCGAGTTCGGACAGCTCTCCGGACTCGGTCCCGCGCGCCCAGTTCTCCACCTGCCGGAGCGTCGCCGCGGCCCAGCGCAGCCCCGGATGCTGGCCGGCGCGCTTCATCCGGTACAGACACAGATAGTTGGCGCGCCCCTTGAGCAGCGCGACCCGGGCCGGGACCCCGAGAGCATCGCGCACCCGCGGCAGATCGCGATGAAAGAGCTGATCCTGCAGCGTCCGGGTCCCGGTCGAGATCACGATCCTCAAACCGGACAGCAGCGCCGGAACCAGGTACGCGTAGGTCTTGCCGGTCCCGGTGCCGGCCTCGACGATCAGGGTGTCGCCGCGCTCAAGGGTTTCACCGACTGCGGCGGCCATCGCCTGCTGCGCGACGCGCGGCGCGAACCCGTCGATCGCGTGCGCGAGGGTTCCGTCGGCGCCCAGGGCCTCCGCATCGGGTCGCACGCTCACCCGTTCAGCGGCGCGTGGACGGTTGCGTCCGGACCCACAGCTGCAGCTCGGCGACACGCTCGGCCGCGTCCTGCGCGCCGGCGCCATCGCCGCGGGCACGCCGTGCGGCCTCGATCGTCCGCCAGTTCTCGATCTGCACGTAGCTGTCTCCGCGCGCCAGCGAATTGGCCTTGTTCGCCAGCGTCTCGGCCTGGGCGTAGTTCTGCTGTGCCAGCGAGGTCTGCGCCATGAGCGACCAGACATAGGCGTTGCGCGGTTCGATCCGCAACGCCCGCTCAAGTGTCGCCGAAGCCCGCTGCGGCTGCCCCGCGTCAAGCTCCGAGCGGGCCTGCTTCATCAACGCGGTCACCGCCGCACTCCCCGCCGGCGCCGGCTCGACGGTGCTGGGCGGCATCGGTTGCGGCGTAACCACGCCGCCGGACGACGCATCCCGATCCGGCGGCGTCCGCGCCCCGGTGGGTGGCGGCACCGGTTCACCGATGACCGGCGGCTCAGGATACGGCCAGACATTCTTGGTGCCGCGCGTGGTGCCGCAAGCGGTCACCGCCAGTGCGAGGATCGCCGCAACCAACAGGCGCAGCGTCGTCGTCGGGGTCTGATGGATCGATGGCATGGCGCCTAGTGTAGCGGGCGCGGGCGGCTTCGGCGCAGGGCTCAGCCGCCGAAGATGCTCCGCAGCCAGTCCAGCGGGTTCGGGCCCCGTCCGGCACACGGCGCCCAGTCCGCCGGCGCGCTGCCGGACAGAAACGGGACCGACACCGCATTGGCGCAGTGTTCGTCACCGCGCAGCGCGGTGGCCGGATCGATCAGGATCTCCTCGACCGACAGCGGCGCGATCGGATCCAGCCCGCGCACCCCGAGATCCTTCATGGTCCGCGCCCAGATCGGCAGCGCCCCGGATGACCCGGACAGTCCGCTGGACTGGTTATCGTCGCGACCGACCCAGACTACCGCGACCCGATCGGCACCGAAGCCGGCGAACCAGCTGTCACGGTAGTCATCGGTGGTCCCGGTCTTGCCGGCCACGACCACCTGCGGAGGCAGCACATTGTGAGCAGCGCGACCCGTACCCTCGGCGACGACCCGGGTCAGCGCCCAGTCGACCAGAAACACCGGTCCGTCGGCGAGAGTCTGGCGGATCTTGATCGGGTAGCGGCTCAGCGGCGATCCGTCCTTGGTCATGACCTCGCGGATCGAGGACAGCGGTGCCTGGAAGCCGCCAGCCGCCAGCGTCGAATACATCTGCGCCACCTGCAGCGGTGCGATTTCCACCGCACCGAGCAACAGCGACGGCAACGCAGCTGCATCGCCTTCGTACCCGGCCGCATGCATCGTCTGCAGAACCGCATCCGGCCCGACATCGAGCCCGAGCCGCACCGTCGGCAGATTCAGGGAACGTACCAGTGCCTGATACAGCGGTTGCGGGCCGTGCAGCTGCTTGTCGTAGTTTTGCGGGCGCCAGATCTGGCCGTTGGGCATCGACAGTTCGATCGGCTCGTCGGGCAATTCGGTCAGCAGCGTGTACCGGTCCGGCCGGCTCAGGGCGGTCAGATACACGAACGGCTTGACCAGCGATCCGATCGGCCGGCTGGCGTCGAGCGCCCGGTTGAACCCGGCGTAGCGCACGTTGCGCCCACCGACGAGAGCCAACACGTCGCCGCCCTCGGCGCTGGTGACGACGCCGGCGGCCTCGAGCGTGCCTTCGGTCATGCCGCGCCTGCGCTCCAGCTCCGGCAGCGTCTCGACGATCCGCCGCTCGAGCGCCTCCTGCGCGCGCGGATCGAGCGTGGTGAAAATGCGCAGGCCTTCACTGACCAGATCCTCGTCCCGATACTGGCCGCGCAACTGACGCTTCACCAGCTCGACGAACGCCGGGTAGCGCTCGACCCCTCCCGGCGGGCGGCCGGCGTCGACGCCGAGCGGCGCGTGCATCGCCGCCTCATAGGTTGCGTCGTCGATCAGGCCGTCGCTGTGGAAGACGCCGAGCACCAGATCGCGGCGTTCGCGCGCCCGCTCCGGATTGCGGCGCGGGTTGTAATACGACGGACCCTTGACCAACCCGACCAACAGCGCGATCTCCTGCGGCTCGAGTTCACTCAGCGGCTTGTTGAAGTAGAAGCGCGCGCCCAGACCGAAGCCGTGCACGGCGCGCCCGCCGTCCTGCCCCAGATGGACCTCGTTGAAATAGCCTTCGAGGATCTCGTCCTTGCCGAAGTGGCGTTCCAGCAACAACGCCATGAACGCCTCGTTGATCTTGCGCGTCCAGGTCTGCTGACTGGTCAGGAAGAAATTCTTGATCAGCTGCTGCGTGATCGTGCTGCCACCCTGCACCACGTGACCGGCGCGGAGGTTCGCCACCATCGCCCGCGCGATCGCACGCAGGCTGACGCCGTGGTGGGAATAGAAATGGCGGTCCTCGACCGCGACCAGCCCCCTGACCAGCAGCTGCGGCACCTGATCGAGCTTGACCAGTACCCGGTCCTCGCCCTGGTGAGGGTAGATGCTGCCGATCAGCATCGGATCGAGGCGCGCGATGTCGACCGGCTGTCCGCTGGCCAGATCCTTCAACGAGCCGATGCTGCCGCCGTCGAATCCGATCGACAGCAGACGCTCCGGCTGGGGGCCGTCCCAGAACTCGAACGCGCGCAGATGCACGTCCACGCGGCGGCGGAACGGCGAATAGCTACCGGTGGATTGCAGCCGCGGATCCTCGCGATAACCCAGCCGCCCGAGTTCGTGCAGCAACTCGGCGGGGCCGATCGCCATCCCGGGATAAAGGTCCATCGGCGCCGCGTAGACCTGCGCCGGCAGCGCCCAGCGCGCGCCCGCGAAGCGACCACGGATCTGCCGGTCGAGTCCGATCAGATAGACGCTCAGGACGACAACGGCGATGCTGAGCACCACGATCAACAGCGACGCCGTCACCGCGATGCGGCGACGCTTCGGCGCTGTGGATGCTTTACGAGAGGATCGGCGGGCCATGAAGCGGCGAAGTGTACGCAATCCTCAGACGATGGGCACGCCGCTGGGTACCCCCGGCACACCGGGACCCGGCAACGGGCTAGGGCCTGTTAACACTCTGGCAATCGTTGCGACGGAGGGGGTATTGGCGCAGGGCAAGGCGCCAGCCGCGCCGCCTGGTGATTCCAAGCAAGCACCTGGCAACACCGCACCGCGCCAATACCGCCCCGTCCCATCCGGGTCGCGCCGCAAATCGCGCCGGGCGGCGTTACGAACCTTGGCCTTGGAACCACCAAGGCCGGCGGTCCGCGCCTTGCCTGGCGCAATTTCCGGCAGCAACGCAGCGATCGCCCATAGCGTTAACAGGCCCTAGTCGCGGAGTTCCTTCTCCATCGATTCGAGCGACAGGTGCCGCACATCCTTGCCCTTGACGTAGTAGATCACGTACTCGCAGATGTTCTTGGCGTGATCGCCGATGCGCTCCAGCGCACGGACGCTCCAGATGATATCCATCACCCGGCGGATCGTCCGCGGGTCCTCCATCATGAACGTGATGCACTGACGCAGCAGCGCCTCGTACTCGCGGTCGATGACCTGATCCTCGCGCGCGCACGCCAGTGCGGCATCCGCATCCATGCGCGCGAACGCGTCGAGCGCGTCGTGCACCATCTGCGCCACGTCCCGGGACAGATGCTGGACCTCGATCATGCCTTCGCTGAGGCGGTCGTGGCCGGCCAGATCGATCGCCATGCGGGCGATCTTCTCGGCTTCGTCGCCGATCCGCTCGAGATCCGTGATGGTCTTGATCACCGCGTGCACCAGACGCAGGTCGCTCGCGGTCGGCTGGCGCCGGGCCAGAATGCGTGCACACTCCTCGTCGATGTAGACCTCAAGCTCGTTGACCTTGTAGTCGTTCTTCGCGACCTCGGACGCCAGCCCGGAATCGGCCTCCATCAGCGAACGCGTCGCGTCGACGATCTGCTGCTCGACCAACCCGCCCATCGCGAGCACGCGCTGACGGACGTCCTCCAGTTCGGCATTGAACTGGGTCGAAATATGCTGCTTGTAGCTCGGAGTACTCATGATCGCCCCGCCCCTCTCGACACGCTAGCCTCGAAAACCCGCATTCCAGCCCGGCACCGCCGCCGCGGCCCGATCAGCCGTAACGTCCGGTGATGTAGTCCTCGGTCTGCTTCTTGACCGGCTTGGTAAACAGCTGGTCGGTGTTGCCATATTCGACCAGTTCGCCCATGTACATGAACGCCGTGTAGTCGGACACGCGCGCCGCCTGCTGCATGTTGTGGGTGACGATCACGATCGTGTAACGATCCTTCAGGTCGTTGATCAGCTCCTCGACCTTCAGGGTCGAGATCGGATCGAGCGCCGAACACGGCTCGTCGAGCAGGATCACTTCGGGGTGGATCGCGATCGCCCGCGCGATCACCAGACGCTGCTGCTGACCCCCGGAGAGCCCGAGCGCCGAATCGTTCAGCCGATCCTTGACCTCGTCCCACAGCGCCGCACCCTTGAGTGCCCATTCGACCGTGTCGTCGATGACACGCTTCTTGTCGACGCCGGCCAGACGCATGCCGTATGCAACGTTCTCGTAGATCGACTTCGGGAACGGGTTGGGCTTCTGGAACACCATGCCGACACGCCGGCGCAGCATCGCCGCGTCAACGTCGCGATCGAAGATGTTCTTGCCATGCAGGCGGATCTCGCCTTCGATATGGCAGCCGTCGACCAGATCGTTCATGCGGTTGAAGCAGCGCAGCAACGTCGACTTGCCGCAGCCGGAGGGACCGATGAACGCGGTCACCTTCTTCTGCGGGATCTGCATGTCGATGCCCTTGAGCGCCTGCTTCGGTCCGTAGTAGAGGTCGAGCTTCTCGACCTCCAGCGCGATCGTCTCGTCCTCGAGGTTCGAACCGGCCTGCTCACGCTTGAGCGCGTCGATGTCGATACCGTGGGTCAACGGGGTTTTGTTCTGAACACCAGTCATGGGGGAATCTTCCATGGATCGGGACTCGGCGGGGATCGGACCGTTCAATGTTCAAGCGCCTTGTAGCGTTCGCGCAAGCGGTTTCGGATCGTGATCGCCGCAATGTTGAGGATAACGATGACCATCACCAGCAGGAACGACGTCGCGTAGACCAGCGGCCGCGCCGCTTCGACGTTCGGAGACTGGAAGCCGACATCGTAGATGTGAAAGCCCAGATGCATGAACTTTCGTTCGAAGTGAAAGAACGGGAAGTTGCCGTCGATCGGCAAATTCGGCGCAAGCTTGACGACACCCACCAGCATCAGCGGCGCGGTCTCACCCGCCGCGCGGGCAATCGCGAGGATCAGTCCGGTCATCATCGCCGGCGACGACATCGGCAACACCACGCGCCACAGCGTCTCGGCCTTGGTCGCGCCGAGTGCCAGCGAGGCCTCGCGAATCGACCGCGGAATCCGCGCAAGCCCTTCCTCGGTCGCGACGATGACCACCGGCAGTGTCAGCAGCGCCAGGGTCAGCGACGACCACATCAGACCCGGGGTTCCGAACACCGGTGCCGGCGCCGCCTCCGGATAGAACAGGCGGTCGATGCTGCCACCGAGGAAGTACACGAAGAATCCGAGACCGAACATGCCGTAGACGATCGACGGCACGCCCGCCAGATTGTTGACCGCGATGCGGATGGCGCGCGTCACCGGCCCCTGCGCCGCGTACTCGCGCAGGTACAGCGCCGCGAGAATGCCAAACGGCGTGACGAAGATCGACATCAGGATCACCATCAGCACGGTGCCGAAAATCGCCGGGAAGATGCCACCCTCGGTATTAGCTTCGCGCGGATCGTCGGAGATGAACTCCCAGAAATGTTCCAGCCAGAAGCCGGTTTTATGGAAGACGTTCATGCGATTCGGCTGCCATCCCGAAATCAGCTTCGACAGCGGGATCTCGTGGCGGTCGCCGTCGATGGTGCGTACCGTGATCGAGTCACGGCCCAGTTCGCGATACAGATCACCCCGCTCCTGATTGAGCGTGTCGTAGCGCTGCTTCAAGGCATCGCGTTCTGCATCGATCTTGGCAAAGGCGGGCGCGTCGGAGGCGCGGGACTTGCCGTCGAGCTGCAGGCGTTTTTCGGCCAGACGCAGACGCTCGAGCTTGTAGTTGACCGCGCCGATGCGGTCCTTCTCGATCTCACGGATCTCCTCGCGCAGGCCATTGGCCCGCTTCTGCACGTCCCGATACGCGTCCCAGCGCTGATCGCGCGTGGCAATGACCTCGCCGTCGCGGGTCACACGCTCGAGAAAGCCGTGCAGGTTGCCCCATTCCACGCGCTCCCAGACGGTCGCGTCCTCGGGGTAGCTGCGCTCCTGCATCCATTCATCGAGAACGTAGCGGAAATCGGCGCCGTAGATGTCGCGGTTGCCGACCTTGAGCAGAAGGCGCTGGTACAGATCCTGGTCCTCGGACACCGGAATCCCGGCATTGATCAGCCGCGCGACCGTGACCTCCTCGGAGGAGCGGACCTCGGCGAGGACCGGAAACGGCGCATGCCCGGGCTCCACATAGCTTGCCTCGAGCAGATCAGCCGGCCAGAAATGGGCGATACCCCGCACCGCGGTCAGCGCCAGCAGCGCAACCGTGATGATGATACTGACGGCGATCGCCGACGCGGTCAGCCAGACATACGGCGCACCGGAACTCACGTAGTCGCGCACACCGACGCGACCGGAAACGGTCAGCTCGTGGGTCGAAGTGCTTCGAGTATTCGACATGTTCCCGATTCCCGTCGCGGTTAGATGGTCTGGTACTTCTGACGCAGGCGGTGCCGGACCGCTTCAGCCAGCGTGTTGAAAAGGAAGGTGAAGACGAACAGCACCAGGCCGGACAGGAACAGCAGACGGAAGTGCGTGCTGCCGACCTCCGACTCCGGCATTTCGACGGCGATGTTCGCCGACAGCGTCCGCAGCCCCTGGAACGGACTCGGATCCATCACCGCGGTATTGCCGGTCGCCATCAGTACGATCATCGTCTCGCCGACGGCGCGACCCAGACCGATCATGACGGCCGAGAAGATACCGGGGCTGGCGGTCGGCATCACCACGCGCACGAGCGTCTGCCACCGCGTCGCACCGAGGGCCAGCGAGCCGAGAGACAGATGCTTGGGCACACTGAAGATCGCATCCTCGGTGATCGAGTAAATAGTCGGAATGACCGCGATTCCCATCGCGACACCGACCACCATGGCGTTGCGCTGGTCGTAGTCGATCCCGAGCGTATGGTCCATCCAGCTCTGCATGTTGCCTGCGAACAGGACGGCCTCGACCGGCTTCGCCAGAGCGAAGCACGCCCAGACCACCAGCACGATCACCGGGATGAGGATCGCCGCCTCCCAGCCGTCCGGCACCCGCAACCGCACCGACTGCGGCAGGCGCGTCCACGCGAAACCGAAGATCGGAATCGACAGCGGCAGCAGCAGCAGCGTCAGGAACACACCTGGAAGATTGGTCTCGATGAACGGCGCGAGCCACAGGCCCGCCAGGAAGCCGAGAATCACCGTCGGCAATGCCTCCATCAGCTCTACCGTCGGCTTGACCGCCTGGCGCATCTCAGCCGACATGAAGTTGGCCGTGAAGATCGCGCCGAGGATGGCCAGCGGAATGGCGAACAGCATCGCGTAGAAGGCCGCCTTCAGGGTCCCGAACGACAGCGGCATCAGGCTGAACTTGGGCTCGAAATCCGATGTCGCCGCCGACGACTGCCACAGCCATTCCGGCTTGTTGTAGCTCTCGTACCAGACCTTGCCCCACAGGGCGCTCATGGAGATTTCGGGATGTTCGTTGCGAACGTCGAAGCCCCGCATGTGACCATCGGCGCCGACCGCCAGCAGATAGTTCGCCCGGGGATTGAAGGACAGCAGCTCGATCGGTTCGTCGAGCAGCTTGTGCTGCCCCACCCGGGCACCGGACGTCGCATAGAACAGCGTCACCAGACCGTCGGCGTCACCCACCGCGAAGGTGCGGCGACGCATCTCGGAGCCGAGCGCGGTCACGTCGGCCTTGTCCTTGAGTGCGAACTCGCGCACGCGTGCCAGATAGGACTCGCCGGTCTCCTTGCGGGCCGGGAACCACTGGGAAACCTCACCGTTGTCCTGCACCAGGACCACGGAGATGCCGCCCGCCAGGAAGCTCGCCTGGCGCACCGCCGCGCCAACCTCGTAGCGGCCGATCAACTGCGGCTCGTCGACGATGCGATACAACGCGATATGCCCGCCACTGCGGTCGATCGCATACAACCATGCGGCCTGCGGATCGACCAGCAAGGCATCCGCCTCCACCGCCGGGGCAAATCGGATGACGTCACCTTCGCTGATTTCGGCGTCGCCGAACAACGACTCGGTTTTTTCGTTGCGCTTGAGCACGATCGAACCATCCTGATCGATCGCCGCCAGCAGCACCGCGTCGCTGCTGTCGCGCACCACCAGACTGCGGACCGGCGTGCCGGTCAGTGTCATCGGCGACTCGCCGTAGGGATATTCCACCTCCGGCGTGATCAGACGCTTGTCATCCGGGTAGCTCACCCGGTAGCGGTGCCGCAGGATCAGGACGCCACCGGCGTCGTCCTGCACCGCGAGTTCCGCCTGTTCGGCCGAAATCTGGGAAACGCTGGCAATACCGCCGGCGCCCGGCAGCTCCACGGTCTGGCGCACCGCGCCGTCGAACAGATCGAAGAACACCAGCTCACCGCGGTCGGTCACGCGCAGACCGACCTCCGCCTGCTCCTCCGACGCTACGAACAGGGTCCGGGCGCCGGCATCGCCAGGCACCGAAAAACTCTGTCTCGGCTCGAATTCGGCGGACGCAAACAGCGGCGCCACCTCGGACAGCAGATAGACGAAGATCAGCAGCAACGCACCGATGACGCCGAGCCCACCAACCCACACCACCCAGCGCGCGAGGCGGTCCTTCATGTAGCGCGCCCGCATCCCGGGCGCCTTGCCGGCCACGATCTCGCCCATTGCCTCGACGGGCGCCGCGCCAGTGTTGGACGATTCACTCATTAAGATGATGACCTTTCGCGCAAGTGGTATCGATGGATTGGACTGATCCGGATCGTTTTCGCAGATTCATGTGACCGGAACATGATCCTGCCCCCCATGCATCCCGGTGCCCGGAACGGACAGGCCGCGAATTGTCCATTTTTCGGGGGTCATTCGTCACGTCTCGACCGGTCGACACCCGCGACGACGGCCATGGCCCCCCCGCGACCTCACAAAATCAACACCCGGCACGGCGCGGTCGCGTCGTGCCGGGTGCGTTTCATCACCGCGGACCGCTTCAGAACTTCAGCTGGGCACGGGCAACGATGGCTTCGGGCTTGTCGTCGTCAGCACCGTCCTCGCTGTACTGCGCCATGTTGTAGTCCAACATGAAGCGCACCTGCGGGTTGACGTAGTAGTTGACGCCAAACGAGAGCACGCTGGCTTCCGGGTTGAGCGCCGCGTCGCTGTTCTCGACGAAGTCGTAGCGGGCCTTGAGTTCGATCGCACCCTTGTCGCCCGCCGGCTTCGGCGCGACGAAACCGCCCTTGCTGACCTTGTAGCCGCGCGATTCGCCGGTCAGGAAGTAGCCTGCCTGCACGTAGTAGGCCGTGACGTCCTGGCTGCCGCCAGCGCCGTCGAACGAGGCCACCGAATACTCGCCCTGGGCGTACAGAGGGCCGAACACGACGCCGGCTTCGGCGGTGATCGTGCTCTGCTCGTCGTAGTCCGCCGCGTGCACCAGCGTGTAGGACGGACCGTTCTTCGCTGCCGGCTTCGCCTTGATGTCGGCGCCGTCGCCGTCATTGGCGTAGCTCGCCAGATCGTAGCTCGCACCGATGTGGACGACCGAGCCCGACTCCATGATCGGGGCAAAGGTCACGCGCGCCGAATAGCCGTTGCCGCTGTTCGGCGTCTCACCCGCATCCTTGTCCTGGTCCGGATTCGCCGTGTAATAGGCCGCCTTCACACCGAAACCACCCGAGTGGTAGTCGTAGCGAACCGCGTTCTGGTACTCGCGGCCGGAGAAGACGGTGTTGTTGGAAATGAACGGGCGCTCGATGAACAGAATGTCATTCGAGCTGGTCATGCCTTCCATCGCGTAGGCGGGACGGTTGTGACCGATCATCAGCAGGCCACCGGCCAGATCGGTTCCGATCCACATTTCCTTGGCTTCGACGCCCTTCTTCAGGTCGGCTTCGAGCTTGTACTTGTAGCCGTACAGCTTGCCGGTGAAGGTCAGGTAGGCACGGCGGGTATAGAAGCCGTCCTTGTCCGCACCCTCGTCCTTGATGTCCTCACTGATCGACGCGTAGTCGAAGTGGATGCGGCCGGCCAGCGCACCCTCGAAGCGGCCGTCTTCGGTCTTGATCTTCAGTCCGCCCTTGGTCTCGGCGAGGTCGGCATGCGCAGTGCCGGCAACGCCGGCGAGCAACGCCACAGCGGTCAGTTTGAACAGGTTATTCATATATTCAGCCCCGGTGATTATGACTATTGGAATTCGGTTTTGTAGGTGCGGGCAGTGCCCGGCACGTGCCTGCAGGCACGTGCCGGGCCGCCTGCGGATGATTACTCGATGCCCAGCTCGGCGCGATACTTCGCGGCGATCTTGGCCGGCAGCGGAACGTAGCCGTCCTTGACGACCACTTCCTGGCCCTGCTTCGACAGCACCATCTTGTAGAACTCGCGCTCCAGCGGCGACAGCGGCTTGTTCGGCGCCTTGTTCACGTAGATGTACAGCACACGAGCCAGCGGATAGGTTCCGTTGCTCGAGTTTTCCGGGGTCGCCTCGATGAACTCACCGCCGTCCTTCTTGGTCAACGGGACCGCGCGCACGCCCGAGGTCTTGTAACCGATGCCCGAGTAGCCGATCGCGTTCAGACCGGTCGACACCGACTGCACGACCGAAGCCGAACCCGGCTGCTCATTGACGGTCGCCTTGTAGTCGCCCTTGCACAGCGCGTGCTCCTTGAAGTAGCCGTAGGTGCCCGACACCGAGTTGCGGCCGTAGAGCTGGATCGGCTTCTTGGCCCAGTCACCGGTCAGGCCGACGTCGCCCCAGCGCTCCGCATCCTTTTCGGCGCCGCACTTGCGGGTGGCCGAGAAGATTGCGTCGACCTGCGGCAGCGACAGACCCTTGATCGGGTTGTCCTTGTTCACGAACACGGCGAGCGCGTCGATCGCGACGCCGACGCCGGTCGGCTTGTAGCCGTACTTCTGCTCGAACGCCTGGACTTCCTGATCCTTCATCTTGCGCGACATCGGGCCGAAGTTGGCGGTGCCTTCGGTCAGCGCCGGCGGCGCCGTCGACGAACCGGCACCCTGGATCTGGATGTTCACGTTCGGATAGTGCTTCTGGAACGCTTCCGCCCAGAGCGTCATCAGGTTGTTCAGCGTATCGGAACCAACGCTGGAGAAGTTGCCCGACACACCCGACGCCGGCTCGTAGTCCGGCAGGTTCGGATCGACGGCAGCAGAAGCCGTGCCGGCCGAAATCGCAGTCGCCACGCCCAGCGCGGCAAACATCGCTTTGAGCTTCATCGTATTCCTCTGGTGGAAAAGGTTCTGTACAACGCCGGCGCAGTCTGCGAGCGCCTGTTGCCAAGATTATGAAGCTTTGGTTGCAGATTTATGACAACCGCCCAGCGTGCTGAAATCTAGATGTAACCTTCTATTTTGTTTGCAGATTTTTCCGCATTTCGGTAGACCAGCCGGTGCGCCGGAAAATGACAGATGAAGGTACTGCCCACCCCGATTTCGCTCTCGATGTCCATCCGCGCATCGAAGGCTTCCAGCGAATGCTTGACGATCGAAAGCCCGAGCCCGGTCCCACCACTGGCGCGTGAACGCCCGACGTCGACCCGGAAAAACCGCTCGGTCAGCCGGGGGATATCCTCCTGGGCGATGCCGATTCCGGAGTCGGCGACGGCAAAGCGCCCCCCTTCCGGAGCCTTGGCCCAGGTGACGCGGATGACGCCGCCCGGCGGCGTGTAGCGAACCGCGTTGTTGACGAGATTGGCGAGGATGCTCAGTAGCTCGGTCTCGCCTCCGGTCATCGTCAGGGTGTCGTCGCACTCGAGCTCGAACCGGTGCTGCTCCTTGGACAGCGCCTTGGCATCGTCCACCGCGCGACGCACCAGCGCCGGCACGTCGAGCAGATCGTCGCTCATGCGCGCGCGACCGGACTCGAGCCTGGCCAGCTTGAGCATGTCGTTGACCAGTGACTCCATGCGCAGAGCCTGATTGCGCATCTCGGTGAGCGGGGCGTGCCACGGCGCCAGCACCCCCTGCCCCTGCGCGTCGTGCTCCATCATGTCGAGGTAGCCGCGCAGCACCGTCAGCGGCGTGCGCAGCTCGTGGGACGCGTTCGACACGAAATCACGGCGCGCGGCGTCGAGCAGCAGGCGCTGCGAGATGTCGCGGACGATCAGCAGTCTCTGGTTCTGTCCGTAGGGGATCACCCGCAATGACAGGGTCTTGGTGCGGTTGACCGGAGACGGCACCTCGACTTCATTGTCGAACCGTCCCTCCTCGAAATACGCCGTGAACACGGGATGCCGCACCAGATTGGGCACGCGGATGCCGATGTCCTGAGGCACCCGCAACCCCAGCAGCGTCCTGGCCGCGTTGTTGAACCAGGAGATCTCACCGCTGTGGCCGAGCACGACCGCCCCGTCCGGCAAGGCTGCGGTCGACGCCTGGAACTCGGCGAGCATCGCCGCCAGCTTCTTTTTCTTCTTGCGGCTCTTGCGCTGGAGCTCGAGCAGGCCATCGAACACCTGACCCCATAGCCCACCGAGCTCCGGCAGATCCTGTCGCTTGGGATGTTCCAGCCACATACGCAGCTGCACCAGGCGGCGGACATGCAGCACCGCGTACACCGCCAGCGCTGCGCTGATCCCGCCGAACACCTGTTCGAAAGGCATTCCCACCCAGGCCCCCAGCAAGACCAGCAGCGTCAGACGCAACAGCTCGCGCCGCCAGACCACCATCGCGGTCGGCCGACGTTGTCCGTTGGGGGCGACGGGACGGGTTGCGCTGCTTGCGGCGACCGGCCGCCGCCCTGTCGGCCGGCCCAACATCGATCAGATCGTCTGCGAGAAGCGGTATCCAGACCCGCGAACGGTCTGGATCATCGCGTCGAAACCAAAAGGCTCCAACGCCTTGCGCAGGCGCCGGATATGGACATCGACGGTTCGCTCCTCCACATAGACGTTCTGCCCCCACACCCGGTCGAGCACCTGCTCGCGGCTGTAGACGCGTTCCGGATGACTGACGAAGAAATGCAGCAGCCGATACTCGGTCGGGCCGAGGCGGACCGGCTTGCCGTTGGCGGTGACGCGCTGGCTTGCGGCATCGACCTCGAGCCCGTTGATCGCAACGCGCTCGTCCTCGCCCCCGGGGCTGGCACGACGAATCACCGCCTGGATGCGGGCAATCAGCTCGGGATAGGAAAACGGCTTGGAGACGTAGTCGTCACAGCCGATATTCAGACCCCGGACCTTGTCCTCCTCCTCGGCACGCGCGGTGACCATGATCACCGGAATGTCGCGAGTGGTGGCCTGGGACTTGAGTTCGCGGGTCAGCTCGACGCCGGAGACACCCGGCATCATCCAGTCCATCAGAATCAGATCGGGGCGCTCGTCGGCGATGCGCAACCGCGCCTCCTGGGCGTTGCCCGCCTCGGCCACCCGGAAATCGGCGCGGCTCAACGCAAAGCGCAGCATTTCGCGGATGGGGGCTTCGTCTTCAACGACGAGGATGAGTTTTCCCTGCATCATCATGTATCCATTAGAAATCAGCGGGAGGATATGAACAAGAGATGACGACTCTGTGACAGCATCCGGATCAATCCCGATCGGCTCTTGATGGCGATTGATCGGTGCTATGAGACATATAAAAAAAGATGCTTTGACCTATCAGGATGCGGCTCGTAGCATGACCCTCCACATTCAATCAGCCACCATCCGTCGGGGCTGAGATTTCATCCACAACCGCTGAAGGACATCTCCATGAGCACTCTGGTTAATCGCGCTGCACCTGACTTCAAGGCCACCGCTGTCATGGCCGACGGCAGCTTCCAGGACATCAAGCTGTCGGACTACAAGGGCAAGTACGTGCTGCTGTTCTTCTACCCGCTCGACTTCACCTTCGTCTGCCCGTCGGAAATCATTGCGCACGACCATCGCATCAGCGAGTTCGAGAGCCGCAACGTGCAGGTCATCGGCGTTTCGATCGACAGCCATTTCTCGCATTTCGCGTGGCGCAACACGCCGGTCGAAAAGGGCGGTATCGGCCCGGTCAAGTTCCCACTGGTGGCCGACGTCAACCACGAGATCACCCGCGCCTTCGGCGTTGAGCATCAGGACAGCGTTGCGTTCCGCGCGACCTTCCTGATCGACAAGGACGGCGTCGTGCAGCACGCGCAGGTCAACAACCTGCCGCTCGGCCGCAATGTCGACGAAGCGCTGCGTCTGGTCGACGCCCTGCAGTTCACCGAAGAGCACGGCGAAGTCTGCCCGGCCGGCTGGAAGAAGGGTGATGCCGGTATGAAGCCGACCACCGACGGCGTGGCCGACTACCTCGCGCACAACTCCGACAAGCTCTGATCGGTCAACCCGCGATCAGGAGCGACTGGGGCCGGGCAACCGGCCCCAGTCGATTCGAACACAACAATCTCCACTCTAGAGTCCTGCCATGAGCGCCCAGCACCACCGTCTGATTGTTCTCGGATCCGGCCCGGCCGGCTACACCGCTGCGGTCTATGCCGCCCGCGCCAACCTGCAGCCGGCCATGATCACCGGCCTGGAAGTCGGCGGTCAGCTGATGACCACGACCGAAGTCGACAACTGGCCCGGCGATGTCGAAGGCCTGCTCGGCCCCGATCTGATGGCGCGCATGCAGAAGCATGCGGAACGCTTCGATACGCAGATGATCTACGACCACATCCACGAGGTCGATCTCAAGCAGCGTCCGTTCCGACTCAAGGGCGATCAGGGCGAGTACAGCTGCGACGCGCTGATCATCTCGACCGGCGCCAGCGCCCAGTACCTGGGACTGCCCAGCGAACAGGCCTTCCGCGGCAAGGGCGTCTCGGCCTGCGCGACCTGCGACGGATTCTTCTACAAGGGCCAGGAGGTCGCGGTGATCGGCGGCGGCAACACCGCGGTCGAGGAAGCGCTCTACCTGTCGAACATCGCCAGCAAGGTTTACGTGGTCCATCGTCGCGACAAGTTCCGCGGCGAGAAGATCCTGCACGACAAGCTGTTCAAGCGCGTCGAGGAAGGCAAGGTCGAAATCGTCTGGAACCACACGCTGGACGAGGTGCTCGGCGACAACAGCGGCGTCAACGGCATTCGTGTCAAGGCCGTCGATTCTGAGCAGACGCGGGACATCGCGGTCACCGGCGTCTTCGTCGCGATCGGGCACAAGCCCAACACGGCGATCTTCGAAGGCCAGCTCGACATGGCCGGCGGCTATATCAAGGTCAAGTCCGGATCCGAGGGCGACGCGACGGCGGCCAGCGTTGCCGGCGTCTTCGCCGCGGGCGACGTGATGGACCACGTCTATCGTCAGGCCATCACTTCGGCTGGCACCGGCTGCCAGGCCGCACTGGACGCCGAACGCTACCTCGACAAGCTGGCACAGGGTTGACGCGTAACCCCCGCCGATCAGCCACCCGTTACGACACCCTCTGTGCCTGCAGCACGGAGGGTGTTTTCATATGCACATGACTACGACTGCCGTCATCTATCACAGCGCCTGCGGCCACACTGAACGCGCCGCGCGGGCCGCGTTCGAAGGCGCGGCGGAACTCGGGAACGCCAAACTGATCGCGGTCGAAACCATCGAGCGACATTGGGACGTGCTCGACGACGCCGACGCAATGATCTTTGCGTGCCCGACCTACATGGGCAACGTCAGCGCGGCGTTCAAGACCTTCATGGACGCCACCGGGGGTCGCTGGATCGAACAGCGCTGGCGCGACAAGATCGGCGCCGGACTCACCAACTCCGGCGCCGCATCCGGCGACAAGCTGCAGACGCTGCTGGCGCTCGTGGTGTTCGCCGCCCAGCACGGCATGGTCTGGGTCGGCAGCGACACCATGCACGACCGTGCGACCGGCCTGAATCGCGCCGGCAGCTATGTCGGCGTCATGACCGAATCGAGCGACGCACCGGTTTCGGTCGATAATCCGCCTGCGGAAGACCTGGAAACCGCCCGCCGTCTTGGCCGCCGTGTGGCGGCATGGGCCGGGCGTCTCCGCAACGCCGACCACGACGCAGCCTGATCCGAGATCGCATGAGCACAGCCCGCCGCAGCAGTCAGAAGATGCGCCTGTACAGCAGCCCGACGTCTCCGTATTCGCGCAAGGTCAGGGTGGCGCTGATCGAGCAGGGCCAGGCGGACGCCGTCGAGGAGATCATGACGGATCCGTTCAGTCCGCTACCGGAATTTCTTGCCGCCAATCCGCTGTCACGCATCCCTACCCTGGTGACGGACCGCGGCGAGGCCCTCCCCGATTCGAACCTGATCCTGGACTACCTGCAGACGCGCTCGGGCGGCCTGGCGTCGCTGCCACGCGGCAGCCGGCGCTGGGCGGCGCTGCGCCTGCAGCGCATCGCCGATGGTGTCATCGACGCGGCGGTCGACACGGTACGCGAACGCCGCCGGCCGGAGGGGATCGTCTACACACCGTTTCTGGACCGACAGGTCGAGGTCATTCTGCGCAGCCTCGACCTGCTCGAACTCGAGGTCGAACACTTGCGGCTGGATACGCCGAGCGTCGTCGACATCACCGTCGCGGTGGCGCTGTCGTATCTCGACTTCCGAGCACCATACATCGACTGGCGCAAGCGTTTCGACGCCCTGAACCAGTGGCACAACGCATTCCGGGGACGCCGGTCGATGCTCGACACCGAACCCCCCGGCAGCTGAGATGTTCGCGCCCGGCAGGCACTTCCGCGTCCTCGCGCTGTCGATCTGTGTGCTGTCCGCCTGTGCGTCGTCGCCCCCCGTTCCGGAGCCCCCCGCCGCGTTGCAGCAGGCGGTCGTACTCGACGCACTGGGGCAGATCGGCCGCCCCTATCGTTATGGCGGTGCTGACCCCAGCGGCTTCGATTGCAGCGGCCTGGTGCAGTACGTGTTTGCGCAAGCCGGCGTTCAGCTGCCGCGCACGACACGGGCGCAGTACAGGGCCGGCGTTCCGATTGAGACGAAGGCGCTGGAACCCGGGGACCTGCTGTTCTATCGCTTCGAAAAAGGTCCCGTCGACCACGTTGCAATCTATCTCGGAGACGGCCAGGCCGTGCACGCGCCGGCCAGCGGCCGCGCGGTGATCGTGGCGGCCGTCGACCTGCCCTATTGGCAGCGCCATTTCGTGACCGCGACCCGAGTGCTGCGCTGAGGCAGCAGCCCGGGCGCGAACCGATGCAGGGCGCCGGCGCTGCGCCGCCTCAGGTGACGATGATCGATGATGCCTCGCCGCCAGCTGCGGCACCGAGGATCAGGCCGTTGAGACGCCTGACGAAGTTCGCCGGATCTTCCAGCTGCCCCCCTTCGGCAAGGACCGCCTGTCCGAACAGCACCTCGACCAAATCGGCAAAAGTCTGATCCTCCGCATCGCCCTTGAGGCGTTCGACCAGCGGGTGACCGCCATTGAGTTCGAGTATCGGCTGCGCATTGGGCAGCGCACCGACTTCGCCCGAGCGCCGCAGGATCTCCTCGAGACGGCGCGACAACCCGCCTTCCTCCGCGACCAGGCACGACGGCGACTCGGTCAGCCGCGATGACAGGCGCACGGACGCGACGCGCCCGGCCAGTACCGCCGCGGCGCGCTCCAGAACGTCTTTGTATTCGCCTTCGAGACGCGCCTTTTCCGGCGTCTCGATCTTGCTCTCCAGATCCTTGGACGCACGTGCGACCGACTCCAGCGGCTTGCCGTCGAATTCGGTCAGATGCGCCACCACCCATTCGTCGATGCGGTCGACGAGCAGCAAAACCTCATAGCCCCTGGCCGCGAATCCTTCGAGGTGGGGGCTGCTCGCCGCCGCCGTCACCGTGTCGCCGGTGATGTAGTAGATCTTGTCCTGATCCTCGCCCATACGCTCGATATACGCCTGCAGCGAAACATCCGGCCCGGCCTTGTGCTGGGTCGAGTGGAAGCGGCACAGACGTGCGATGCGATCACGATTGGCCGGATCCTCGACGATGCCTTCCTTGAACACCTGGCCGAACTGGGCCCAGAACTTGGCGTAGTCCTCCGGCCGGTTCTTGGCCATGTCCTCGAGCATGTCGAACACCCGCTTGACCAGCGCCGCGCGGATCTTGTCGACCGTGCGGTTGCCCTGGAGGATCTCGCGCGACACGTTCAGCGGCAGATCGGCGGTGTCGACCAGACCGCGCACGAAGCGCAGGTAGGCCGGAAGCAGCTCGGCCGCCTTGTCGAGAATGAACACGCGCTTGACGTAGAGCTGCACCCCGCGCGACTGCTCGCGATCCCACAGATCGAACGGCGCCGCCTCCGGGATATACAGCAACGAGGTGTACTCCAGCGTGCCCTCGACGCGGTGGTGCGCCCACGCCAGCGGCGAGTCGCTGTCGTGGGTCAGATGCTGGTAGAACTGGCGATAGTCCTCATCGCTCAACTCGGATTTCGGCCGGGTCCAGAACGCCTGCGCCTGGTTCAGCGTTTCCGGCTCGCCCTCGGCCTTGCGCAGGCGGATCGGCAGGCCGATGTGGTCGGAGTAGCGATGCACGATGGCACGCAAGCGGTAGTCCTCGAGGAACTCACGCGCGTCGTCGCGCAGATACAGGACGATCTCGGTTCCGCGCTCCGCCTTGTCGGCGGGTTCGACGCTGAATTCGCCTTCACCCCCGGATTCCCAGCGCACGGCCTCTTCGGCCCCGGCCCGCCGGCTCAGCACGCTGACCCGGTCGGCGACGATGAATGCCGAGTAGAAACCGACACCGAACTGTCCGATCAGTTGCGAATCCTTCTTCTGATCGCCGGACATCGACTCGATGAAGCGCTTGGTCCCGGAGCGCGCGATCGTACCGAGGTTCTCGATGACCTCCTCGCGCGACATGCCGATGCCGTTGTCCCGGATCGTCAGGGTACCGGCTCCGACATCGGGGACCAGCTCGATCGACAGCTCGTCGCCACCGAGCAGTTCCGGTTGCTCGATCGACAGGAAGCGCAGCTTGTCGCAGGCGTCGGAGGCGTTCGAGATCAGCTCGCGCAGGAAGATTTCGCGATTCGAATACAGCGAATGAATCACCAGATGCAGCAGCTGCCGCACCTCGGTCTGAAATTCGCGGGTTTCCTTACTCGGCGCAGTGTCCGTCTCGCTCATCGGCTCTCCCTCATCGGTTCATGGACGACGAGCGTTCTATGATGGCGGCAATCCTGTTTTCAAGGGTTTAGCGGAAGTCGAGACCGGGCAGCGCAGCCTGGTCGCATCCGAGGCAGGCAGCACAAAAGCCCCGCAGTCGGTCGACTGCGGGGCCTTCGATGCGAATCGCTGATCCGCGCGGCGCCTGCGCCGCGCGAGGATTACGCCTGCTTCGGCGTATCCAGCTTCTCGGCGATGCGGGCCTTCTTGCCCGACAGGCCGCGCAGGTAGTACAGCTTGGCACGGCGCACGTCACCGCGGCGCTTGACCTTGATCTCCGCGACCTGCGGGCTGTAGGTCTGGAAGACGCGCTCGACACCCTCGCCGTGGGACACCTTGCGCACGGTGAACGCCGAATGCATGCCGCGGTTGCGCTTGGCGATGACGACGCCCTCGAACGCCTGCAGACGCTCGCGATCGCCTTCCTTCACCTTCACCTTCACCTCGACCGTGTCGCCGGCATTGAACACCGGAACCTCTTTGTTCATCTGCTCCGCTTCAATCGCGGCAATGATCTTGTTCGTGCGCATCGTGCTCACCTTTCCTCGTCGACCCGCTGTTCCGAGATGAATTCCCGGAGCAGCGCCATTTTAACCTCGTCCAACCGGACCCCATCGAGAAGGTCCGGCCGTTTCAACCATGTCTGGCCCAGAGCCTGCTTGAGCCGCCAGCGCGCGATCCGCGCATGGTCACCACTCATCAGCACCTCCGGCACCCGCTGGCCACGCCAGCCTTCCGGCCGCGTGTAGTGCGGGTGATCCAGCAGCCCCGCCGAGAACGAGTCGTTCGCAGCCGATTCCGCATGGCCCAGCACGCCCGGCAACAGGCGCGCGATCGCATCGATCACCACCATTGCCGCGAGCTCTCCCCCGGACAACACGAAGTCACCCAGCGACAGCTCAAAATCCACTTCCTCGCGGACGAAGCGCTCGTCGAGCCCCTCATACCGCCCGCATACCAATACCAACCCGTCCTGCTGCGCCAGACGCTCGGCCCAGGCCTGGTCGAAGCGATGCCCCTGCGGGGACAGCAGCGCGACCGGCGCCGCCGGAACCGCCACCCGCGCCGCCTCGACGGCGGCGGCGATTGGCTGCGGCTCCATCACCATCCCGGGACCGCCGCCGTATGGCCGCTCGTCGACCCGCCGCCAGCGATTGGTGCTGAAATCGCGCGGATTGCGCGGATTCAGCTCCAGCTGCCCGGTCTCGACCGCGATCCGCGGCATCCCGTGCCGAACAACCTGCTCCACCAGCTCCGGAAACAGGCTGACTACCTCGATTCTCATTTCAGTAGTCCGGTTCCCAGTCGCAAACGATGCGACCCAGTTCCGGATCCACCTCCCTGACGATATTCGGGCGGACAAACGGAATCAGACGTTCCGCATCCCCGTCCCGAACCACCAGGACATCCTGGGCGCCGTTGCTGGTGACGTCCGTCACCGTCCCTAGCGCCACATCCGCTGTGTTCCGCACGTCCAGGCCGATGAGGTCGACCCAGTAGTACTGCCCCTTCGGCAGTTTCGGCAGATCACCGCGATCAACCTCGATGCTCGCACCGACCAGCTCGGCCGCGGTATCCCGATCGGTCAACGGCATACCGCCCTCGTCCCCGAGCTGCACGATCACACCGCGGCCGTGCACCTGGCCTTCAAGCACCTTGATCCGATCCTCACGCCCCTCGCGAACCAGCCACCAGTCAGCGTAATCCAGGATCTTTTCGGGCGGGCGCGTCTGCGACGCGATTCGCACCCACCCCCGCACGCCGTAGACTCCGGCGACGCGGCCCAGCGTCACCCGGCGTGCCGCCATTGCTTAGGCTGCCTGGGCTTCGGCCTTCGGCGCGACCTTGATCAGGTGCGCGACGCGGTCGGAGACCTGGGCGCCGTTGCTGCGCCAGTACTCCACGCGCTGCAGATCGAGCACCAGCTTCTGCTCGGCGCCACGGGCGTTCGGGTTGTAGTGGCCCAGACGCTCGATGAAACGGCCATCGCGACGGCTGCTTTTCTCGGTCGCGACGACGTGATAGAACGGGCGCTTCTTGGCGCCGGCACGGGCAAGACGGATCGTCACCATAATTCGTTTTCCAATAACAAAAGCGGCACCAAGCCGCTGAAAGGCCGCGTATTGTAGCGATTTTGCAGCGGATTTCCAGCGCCAGAACAAACTCTGTCGCAACCGCCTATCGGACGGCCCCGTCCCGGGCCGGCATGCCGTCTTCGAGCAAGGCCAGCACGCGCCGCCGCAAGTCGGCGGAAAAGCCTTCGCCGTAGCCGTGGTAGATCTGCTGAATATGCCCGTCGGCAGCGACCAGATAGGTCGCCGGCAGGCGCCAGACACCGTAGAAACGGGACGCCACGCCCAGCGTATCGACCACCACCGGGTATTCCACCGGATGCGCGCGCAGGAAGCGCTCCGCATCCTCGACACGCTGGTCGAGCCCCACCGCCAGCACCTCGAAGCGGTCGGCGTAGCCGGCGTCGCGCATCTCGTGCCACAGCGCGTTGAGCTCCGGCATCGACTGCAGGCATGGCCCGCACCAGGAAGCCCAGAAGTCGACCACGACAACCCGCCCCCGCAACGCACTCAGGCGGATGTTTTCAGGCCCGTTGACCACGATCCCGGCCGCCTCCGGCGCCTGCATGCCCGGCTTGACCCCCTGCGGCTGCGCCGTCGCGACCACGGGCGCGATCGCCAGCAGCCCCACGAGGCAAGCCTTCGGAAGGTTCATGTCCGACTAGCGCCGCGGCATCATGCCGGGCGGCAGGCGCCCGGCGAGACCGCGCATCATCTTCGCCATCCCGCCACTGGCCACCTTCTTCATCATGTCGCGGGTGGTCTCGAACTGCCGCATCAACTTGTTGACTTCCTGGACCTCGACCCCGGCCCCGGCCGCGATACGCCGCTTGCGCGACGCCTTGATCAGATCCGGAAAGCGGCGTTCCTGCATGGTCATTGAATTGATGATCGCCACGGTGCGGCGCATCTGCTTGTCGGCATCGACGTTCTTGAGCTGGGCCTGGAGCTGCATGCCGCCCGGCAGCTTCTCGAGCAGCGACTCCATGCTGCCCATGTTCTGGACCTGGAGCATCTGCTCGCGGAAGTCCTCCAGATCGAAGCGCTTGTTCTTCTTCAGCTTCTGCGCGAGTTTGAGCGCCTTGTCCTGGTCGACCTTGCGCGCGGTCTCCTCGATCAGGCCGAGGACATCGCCCTGCCCCAGAATCCGCGTCGCGATGCGATCCGGATGGAACACCTCGAGCTTGTCGGACTTCTCGCCGACACCGAGATACTTGATCGGTCGCCCGGTCACCTGGCGCACCGACAGCGCGGCGCCACCACGGGCATCGCCGTCGACCTTGGTCAGGATCACACCGGTCAGCGGCAGCACGTCGGCAAACGCGCGCGCAGTCTTGGCCGCGTCCTGACCGGTCATGCTGTCGACGACGAACAGCGTCTCCACCGGCGTGATCGCGGCATGCAGAGCCGCGATCTCCTTCATCATCGCCTCGTCGACCGTGGTGCGACCCGCGGTGTCGACGATCAGCACGTCGACGTATTGGCGCTTGGCCTCCGCCAGCGCGGCCTGTGCAATCGCGACCGGATCCTGCCCGGATTCCGAGGCGAACCATTCGGCGCCGACCTGACCGGCCACCACACGCAACTGCTCGATCGCGGCGGGACGGTAGACGTCGCAGGAGACCACCATGACCTTCTTTTTCTCCTGCTCCTTGAGCAGGCGGGCCAGCTTGCCGGTGGTGGTGGTCTTGCCCGAACCCTGCAGACCCGCCATCAGAATGATCGCCGGCGGCTGCTGGCGCAGATTCAGAGGCTCGGCCTTGCCGCCAAGGGTCTCGGTCAACTGCTGCTGCACCACGCGCAGGAATTCCTGGCCCGGCTTCAGCGACTTGGTGATCTCGACACCGAGTGCCGCCTGCTTGACGTGATCGACAAAGTCCTTGACCACCGGCAGCGCGACGTCGGCCTCAAGCAGGGCCATGCGCAGCTCGCGGGCGGCGGCGTTGATTTGTTCCTCGGTCAGGCGCCCCTGGCCACGGACGCTGTCGAGGACGCGGGACAACCGGGAGGTCAGATTCTCAAACATGGATCTCGCAGCTCAGACGCAAAGGCGTCTATTGTAGCGGCGCCGCGGCCCGCGCAGGCGCCTAGGACCCGTTAACGCTATGGACGATCGCTGCGTTGCTGCCGGAATTTGCGCCGGGCAAGACGCGGACCGCCGGCCTTGGTCGTTCCAAGGCCAAGGTTCGCAACGCCGCATGGCGCGATTTGCGGCGCAACCCGGATAGGGGCGCAGCGATTGCCATCGTGTTAGCGGGCCCTAGTCGAAGCTGATCGTATCGCCGCGTTTGAGATGGCTGTAGCTCCAGCCCCGCAGCGCGTCCCGGCACTGCCGCTCGATCCGTGCCTCGCAGCCCGGCTTGGCGTGCGTCAGGTACAGCCTGGGTCGATGCTCGAGCTTCTTGAGCTCCTCGCCGAGCAGACTCGGGGTGAAGTGCTTGGACGCGTAGCCCAGTGCAGCCTGCTCGTCCGGAAACGCAATCTCGATCATGAGCTTGTCGAGGCGCGGCAGCCGGTTCAGAAAGGCCCAGAGCATGTCGTCGGCATAGGTGTCACCGCTGAAAGCGAACACCCCGCGATGCCCCTCGATGGCGTAGCCGACCGCGGGCACCGTATGCAAGACCGGGAACGCCGTCAGCCGGCGCTGTTCATCCAGATCGAACACCTGCCCGATCGAAAGCTCGCGCCAGCGCAGCAGCGGTCGCTCCTCATCGGGCAGCCTCGAGAAATCCGGCCAGATCTTCCAGTTGAAGACATGTTCGCGCAGGGTCTGCAAGGTCTCGGCGGTGGCGTGAACATCAATCGGCCGCTCGATCAGATCGAACAGGTTGTCCGCCAGGAACGCAAGCCCGCAGATGTGATCGAGGTGGCTGTGCGTCAGGAATACCCGCTCGATCCGCTGCTGCTGGGCCAGCGTCAGGTCGCCGACACCGGTCCCGGCATCGATCAGATAGTCGTCGTCGATCAGCAGGCTGGTGGTCCGCAATCCGGGACCGACGCCGCCGCTACAGCCGAGGACCTTTATCCGCATGCACACGTGCTCATGGATGACGCCGCGATCCTAGCACAGGGTGCCGGTGGCACCGGGCGCGATGCTATGCTGCGCGGCCATGCTCGCCACCATCCTCGCACTCTCGATATACGTCGCCACCGCGGCGATGATCCTGCGTCAACCCGGCGCCTCGGCCGGCGAGCGCTGGCTGCCGCCGGTCGCCCTGACGCTGCACGGATTCGCCCTGACCCATCAGATCTTTCACGGCGACAGCATCACCATCGGCGTCAACGAGGCGCTGTCGCTGTTCACCTGGCAATCCGCGCTGCTGCTGTGGGCACTCTGCTTCAGGGAACCGCTGCGGGTCATGGGCGTCGCGATCTATCCGGCCGCCGGTTTTGCCGCGATTCTGGCCTCAGGTTTTCCGACCGAGGCCGGCGACATCATCGCCGAATCCGACTGGAAGGCCCGCACGCACATCATGCTGTCGCTGTTTTCGGCCGGACTGCTGACGCTGGCGGCGGTGCACGCCAGCCTGCTGGCCGTCCAGGAGCGGCTGCTGCGCGGACACCAGGTCACCTCCCTCGCACGCGCCCTGCCGCCGCTGCAGACCATGGAACGCATCCTGTTCCAGATGATCGCGATCGGCTTCTTTCTGCTGTCGTTGACATTGCTGTCGGGCCTGTGGTTCATCCGGGACTGGATGGCGCAGCATCTGGCGCACAAGACGGTTTTGTCGATCAGCGCCTGGTTGATCTTCGGCGTCCTGCTGTGGGGGCGCATGCGCTATGGCTGGCGCGGCCGGGCCGCCATCCGCTGGACCCTGAGCGGCTACGCCGTCCTGATTCTGGCGTACTTCGGAAGCAAGCTCATTCTGGAGCAATTCCTCGGCCAGCACTGGAGTTAGCCAGCCTTCTTCAAGTAAGGGCAGTTGACAGCCGGCACGCCGGTTCGCTAACTAGCAGACTGTAACGGCCGACTCTGACCGCGCTCTTGGACGATATACCTTTATTGGCCCTGTTCGGAATTCTGTTCCTGCTGCTGGCCTGTTCCGCATTCTTCTCGAGCTCGGAAACCGGGCTCATGACGCTGAATCGTTATCGCGTCAAGACTCGCGCACAGAAAGGCGACCGCGGCGCCAAGCTGGCGGCGGCGTTGCTGAAGCGCCCCGATCGCCTGATCGGAACCATCCTGCTCGGCAACAATTTCTTCAATACGCTGGCGGCGTCGGTCGCCACGCTGATCGGCCTGCGCCTGTTCCCCGGGGACACCGGAATCGCGGCCGCCACCGGCGGCCTGACCCTGCTGCTGCTGATCTTCGGCGAGGTGACGCCAAAAACGCTCGCGGCCCTGCACCCGGAGCGCATCGCGTTCCCGGCTTCGTACGTGCTGTGGCCCCTGCTGCGGGTGCTGTATCCGCTGGTCTGGGCCGTCAATCTGGTGAGCAACGGACTGCTGCGCATGATCGGCGTCACCCCCGAGGACGCCGCACAGCACAGCCTGTCGAGCGAGGAACTGCGCACGGTCGTGGCGGAGGCCGGCGCGATGATTCCCCACCGTCACCAGAAGATGCTGCTGTCGATTCTCGACCTCGAAAAAGCGACGGTCGAGGACATCATGGTGCCGCGCAACGAGATCGTCGGCATCGACATCTCGGAACCCTGGGACGAAATCGTCGACACCATCGTCACCAGCCAGCACACCCGTCTGCCGGTGTTCGACGGCTCGATCGACAATCTCAAGGGCGTGGTCCACCTGCGCCGTGTCGTGCGCCTCGCCGCCGAGGAACAACTCAATGTCCCGAGCCTGCTGGCGCTGGGCCGGGAACCCTACTACATCCCCGAAGGCACCCCTCTCAACCAGCAGTTGCTGAATTTCCAGAACCAGAAGCGCCGTATCGGCTTCGTCGTCGACGAATACGGGGACATCCAGGGTCTGGTCACCCTCGAGGACATTCTTGAAGAGGTCATCGGCGAGTTCACGTCGGACCCGGCGACCCGGATCAAGAACGTCTACGCCGACAACGACGGCAGTTTCCGTGTCACCGGTTCAGTGACGATCCGCAGTCTCAACAAGAACCTCGGCTGGAAGCTCCCGACCGACGGACCGAAGACCATCAACGGCCTGCTGATCGAACACCTCGAGAGCCTGCCCCAGGCCGGCGCCAAGGTCGAGATCGGCGGCTATCACATCGAGATCAGCGAGGTACGCGCCAACGGCGTGCGTTCAACCCGGATCTGGCCGCCCAAGGGCGCTGCGAAGAAAAGCTGAACGGCGCGACCGATCGGCCGCCGGCTCAGAGGTATTCGAGCGCGTCGCCCAGGCGCGACACCGCGATCACCTCGATGCTGCCCTTGAACCCGCGCCGCGGCCGATTGGCCTCGGGCACGATCGCCCGGCGGAATCCTTGCTTCGCCGCTTCCTGCAGCCGCTCTTCCCCACCCGCGACCGGGCGCACTTCGCCGGCCAGCCCGACCTCGCCGAAGGCAATGCAGTCCCCAGGCCAAGGCCGCGAGCGGAAGCTCGACAGCGCGGCGAGCACCAGGGGCAGATCGGCCGCCGTTTCCTGCAGGCGCATGCCGCCGACAACGTTGGCGAACACATCCTGATCGCCGAGGGCGATCCCGCCATGGCGGTGCAGCACCGCCAACAGCATGTTCAGGCGATTGCTGTCGAGCCCGACCGTGACCCGCCGCGGATTGCCGGCCATCGACCGATCCACCAGTGCCTGCACCTCCACCAGCAACGGCCGGCTGCCCTGTCGCGCGACGGTGACGACGCTGCCCGGCACCGGCTCGGCGTGACGCGACAGGAACAGCGCCGAGGGATTGCTGACCTCCTTGAGGCCCGCGTCGGTCATGGCGAACACGCCAAGTTCGTTGACTGCCCCGAAGCGGTTCTTGATCGCCCGCACGATGCGGTAGCGCGAACCCGGGTCGTGCTCGAAGTACAGGACCGTGTCGACCATGTGCTCGAGCACCCGCGGCCCCGCGATCGCGCCCTCCTTGGTCACGTGACCGACCAGAACGATGGCGGTCTGACTGGCCTTGGCGTGGCGAACCAGTTGCGCGGCGGACTCACGCACCTGCGAGACCGAACCCGGCGCCGAGTCCAGCGCCTCGGTGAACAGCGTCTGGATCGAATCGATGACGACCAGGCCCGGCTTGAGAACCTGCATCTGCGCCACGATCCGTTCGACGGATGTCTCCGCCAGCACCGGCAGATCGAGATTGGTCAGTCCCAGGCGCTGTGCCCGCAGATGGACCTGGGACAGCGATTCCTCGCCGGTGACGTACAGCGTCGGCAAACGCTGCTGCAACGCCGACAGGGCCTGCAGCAGCAGGGTCGACTTGCCGATGCCCGGATCGCCGCCGATCAGGATGACCGCCCCGCTGACCACCCCGCCACCGAGCACCCGGTCGAGCTCGCCCATGCCCACCGCAACCCGCGGCACCTCCTCGAGACTGACCTCGCTGAGCCGCTGGATCTGTCCGAGGGCCACGCCCGACATGCCGCCGCCGCGGGCGCGCTGACGCGGCTGTGCGGCCACCTCCACGAGCGTGTTCCAGGCCTCGCAGTCGGGGCACTGACCGCTCCACTTGTGCTGATGAGCGCCACACGCCTGACAGACGTACTCGGTGCGTGCTTTTGCCATGTTTGCCAGAGGGTTCCTTCCGGATCGGGCCGCCCGACGGCGGTCTGTTCCATGAGATGAAAACGGGTACTATCACTTTAGCCCATCGACCGCGCGCAGGAGCATCGGGGACCTCTCAAGGCGCGGAGCAGGGGCGACTCATCTAGGGTTCCGGGGGGACTTTGCGGTGAAACAGAGATTCTGGACGCGGGACTGGTTCGCAGCCGTTGCGTTCGCCATCGTATTCGCCGCACTCGCTTTCGGCGTGTTCCGCAACAGCTTCGAATCCCTCGAACGCTACGGCTACGATCTCGGCGTCCGCTCCCGCGACCGCGCGCCTTCGGAGCGCATCGCGATCGTCGCGATCGACGACGAGTCGATCCGCAATCTCGGACGCTGGCCATGGCCGCGCAAGCTGCAGGCGCGCCTGCTCGACACACTCAGCGATGGCGCCCCGAAGCTGATCGCCTCGACGGCGCTGTACCTCGAACCTGAGCGCAGCGAAGGCGCCGAGCAGCTCAAGAGCATCGCCGACGATCTGGCGCGCTCACCGCTGACCCAGCAGATTCCGGTCGAGGTCGACACCTTCGGGCTGATGCTCAACGAAAGTGCCGACGCGCATCCGGCGATCAAGGGCATCGCCGACGCTTACGGCCAGTCGGCCCTGGCGCGGGACTATCGGCGCCTGATGACCGACCTGCTGGTCAGGATCCGGGACGCCAGCCGTTCCGGCGGTTCGACCGACGCCAGACTGGGCCACTCGCTGGCCAATGCCGGCAACGTCATCCTGCCGATGGTGTTCGAAATCGGTCGCCCTCAGGGCCGGCCGGACGCACCGCTGCCGGACTACATCCGGCGCGACGCGCTGAGCGACGTCCAGGACCGCGTCGGCGCAAGGGCACGGGGCGAGCTGCCCTTGCCAACCCACGCCAGCCAGATTCCGATCGAAGTCATCGCCAGCCAGGCAGAAGCCATCGGACACCTCAACGTCACTCCGGACGTCGACGGCGCGGTCCGCTTCGAACCGCTGGTCCTGCAGCACTATGACGAATTCTATCCGTCGCTGTCGCTGATGATCGCCGCAGGCGCGCTCAATCTTCGGCCCGCCGACATCGAACTGCGACTGGGCGAAGGGGTGGCCATGGGGGGGCTCACCATTGCCACGAGCCCGGCGCTGCGCATGTACAGTCATTTCTACGGTCCCCAGGCCGGCCAGCCCGCATTTCCGGTCGATTCGGCCTACGACGTCCTGTCCGGCAAGCTGCCCGCGGCACGCTACAAGGACAAGATCGTGCTGATCGGGACCACTGCGGTCGGCACCGGCGACACCTTCGCCACTCCGGTGGCGGCGGCGACATCGCCGGTCGTCACCCTCGCCCACACGGTGTCGAGCCTGTTGCAGCAGGACTTCTATACGCGCCCCGCCTGGGCGCGCTGGGCGGAACTGGGGATTTTCGCGGTGCTGCTTCTGTATCTGGCGCTGCTGTTGCCCCGCCTCAAGGCGACCTGGGCGGCGATTCTGACCCTGCTCCTCGCCGCCGGCCTGCTCGGGGCACAGCTGGGGCTCATGGTCACACAGGCGATGTGGCTCAAATTGACCGTCGCCACGGTCTTCCTGCTCGCCGGCCATGCCCTGATGACGGTGAAGAAGTTCAACATCACCGAGCGCCTGAAGCAGTCCAGCGAAGCCGAAGGCGCCGAATCCAACCGGATGCTGGGCCTGGCATTCCAGGGCCAGGGTCAGCTCGACATGGCATTCGAGAAGTTCCGGCGCGTCCAGCCCGTCGACGACAAGGTTCTCGATCTGATCTACAACCTCGCGCTGGACTTCGAACGCAAGCGCCAGTTCAACAAGGCCGAAGCCGCGTATCAGTACATCGCCGGCTACAACCGCGGCTTCCGCGACATCGAACAGAAGCTCGGCCGCGCCCGCAAGATGGCCGAGACCGTGATTCTCGGAGGTTCGGGCGGACACCCAGGCGGCACGATGATTCTCGACGGCGCCAACACGGTCGAAAAACCGATGCTCGGCCGCTATCAGGTCGAGCGCGAACTCGGCAAGGGCGCAATGGGCGTGGTCTACATGGGCAAGGACCCCAAGATCGGCCGTCAGGTCGCGATCAAGACCATGGCCCTGTCCCAGGAGTTCGAGGCCGACGAGCTGGAGGGCGTCAAACAGCGTTTCTTCCGCGAAGCCGAGACCGCCGGGCGCCTGGCCCACCCCAACATCGTCGCGATCTTCGACGCCGGTGAAGAACACGATCTGGCCTACATCGCGATGGAGTTCATCAAGGGGCACGACCTGACACGTCACATCAAGCCCGGCGCGCTGCTGCCGGTCGGCGACGTCCTCAAGCTTGTCGCCGATGCTGCCGATGCACTGGACTACGCCCACAGCAACGGCATCGTCCATCGTGACATCAAGCCTGCCAACATGATGCTCGTCGACGCGACTCAGGCGCTCAAACTGATGGACTTCGGGATCGCACGCATCACTGACTCCAGCAAGACCAAGACCGGGATGGTTCTCGGCACCCCCAGCTACATGTCCCCGGAACAGCTCGCCGGCAAGAAGGTCGATGGCCGCTCCGACCTGTTCTCCCTGGGCGTGACGCTGTACCAGTTGCTGACCGGCGCACTGCCGTTCCAGGCCGACTCGATGGCGACGTTGATGTTCAAGATCGCAAACGAGCCGCATGCGCCGATCACCGTGCTGCGCCCCGATCTGCCGGCGCAGCTCGGGCCGATCATCGACAAGGTGCTGCAGAAGGACGCCGGTCAACGCTATCAGCGCGGCGCCGAACTCGCGCGGGACCTGCGCGGCATCGCCGGCGACCTCAACGCGTGACCGCGATGGCACTGAAGGGCAAGGTCGCGACGGCTCTGCTGACCGACACCGGTCAGCTCAGGACCAATAACGAGGACTCGGTTGGCGAGGAACCCGACATCGGGTTGCTGGTGCTTGCCGACGGCATGGGTGGCTACAACGCCGGCGAGGTCGCCAGCGCCATCGCCGTCAACACGGTCCTGGAAAGCAGCCGCAAGGCATGGCCGACGATCCAGGCCGCCGAGATCGACGCCGAATCGGGCTACAGTGGCGCCGCCCTGCTTCTGAAATCGGCGGTCGAGGAAAGCCACCGGACGATCTATTCGGTCTCGCAAAGCCAGCCGCAGTGCGCGGGTATGGGGACCACCATCGTCGCCTGCCTGCTCCACGATGACCGCATGTCGATCGCCTACGTCGGCGACTCGCGTCTGTATCGCCTCCGCGACGGCAGTCTCGAGCAGATCACCCGAGACCACTCGCTGCTCGAGGAGCTGATCGCACGCGGACATTACAGCCGCGACGATGCCGCCCGCCTCGTGCGCAAGAACATCGTCACGCGGGCGCTGGGCGTCGAGCCCGATGTGCTCGTCGACATCATCGAGGAGCCGATCGAGGTCGGCGACGTGCTGATTCTGTGTTCGGACGGCCTGACCGATATGGTTCCGGACGAGGATATCCGCTTAACGCTTGAAAAACGCACGGATAATCTACAATCGGCAGCGACCGCTTTGGTCGCATTGGCAAACCGGAACGGCGGCAAGGACAATGTCTCGGTCGTACTCGCGCGTGTGGATGCGCCGCTGACGCAAGGGCGGCGCTGGTTCGAACGTCTTATGGAGTGGTTCTAGTGGGCAAACTCATCGTCACCGACAGCAACGGCCATACCGAGGAGTTCCCGCTGACCAAGGAGCGGATCACCATCGGGCGCCACGCCGACAACGACATCACGTTGAACGACAAGGCTGTCTCGGGACACCACGCCGTGGTGATCACCATCCTGCAGGACTCCTTTCTGGAGGATCTGGACTCGACCAACGGCACTCAGGTCAACGACAGACCCATCGCCAAACACCCGCTGTCGCACAACGACCTGATCGTCATCGGCCGCAATACGCTGCGCTATGAAGGCGAGGCGGCCGCTGACGACGACTTCGAACAGACCATGATCCTCAAGCCCGGTCAGTTCGGCGCGGCGTTCGAGCAGAAGGTCGACCAGGCGACGGCGCAACCCGGCGAAACACCGCCGACGCCGGCAGCCGAACCGAGCAAACCGCTGCTCGGCAAGTTGAAGGTGATCAGCGGCCCGAACGCCGGCAAGGAACTCGAACTGTCCAAGGCGCTGACGACCGTCGGCAAGCCGGGCGTTCAGGTCGCGGCGATCACCCGCCGCGCCGACGGCTACTACATCGTCAACGTCGGCAGTTCCGATGGCGCCCAGAAGCCGCTGCTCAACGGCCAGCCGATCGACAGCCGCGCCCGCAAGCTCAACGACCAGGACACGGTGGAACTGATGGGGACACAGATGACCTTTGTCGTCGTCAGCTGATTCAGCCCCCGGCAAGGACCCGCCGCGATAATGACGGCTGACGCCGTCGTCGATGACAGGAGGCTCGCCCCATGTCCCGCTCCGTACACCTCGTCCCCGCGCTGATTGTGCTGGCCGCTCTGGCCAGCGGCCCCACCGCCGCCCGGGCGAACGACACGACCGCCGCTGAAACCACGGTCGCCGCCCCGGAAATGACGTCGGACGCACCCGAGGCGCGCGCAGCGGATGCCCATTGCCTGACCGAGACCGGAAGCCGCATCAAGACGTCCGCGGAGCGCCCCTGCATCAGCGCTCCCGGCAGCGTGTACAGCCGCGACGACATTGATCGTACCGGCGCCACCAGCACAGCCGAAGCCCTGCGCCGCCTGTCGCCGTCGATTCGCTGAACCGGCCCCGTCGGGGACCCGCCCGCGCCGGATCAGATCGCTCCGCCGACGTAGTTGAAGCGCACCCGCTGGGTCAGCCCGCAGAACAGCTCGTACGACAGCGTCCCGGCGTATCCGGCGATTTCCTCGGCGGGCAAGCCTTCGCCCCACAGCAGGACCGGATCGCCCACCGCGATATCGTCGATGCCGCGGACGTCGATCGTGACCATGTCCATCGACACCCGTCCGGCCAGATACGCGGTCCGCCCTCGCACCCGCACCGGCGTTCCGTTGCGAAATGCGCGGTGCATGCCGTCGGCGTAGCCGACCGAAACCACCGCGACCGGCATGCGCTCGGGGCAGACAAAGGTCCGGCCATAACCGATCGACTCGCCCGCCGCGTATTCCCGCACCGCCAGCACCCGCCCCTCCAGGCGCATCGCCGGCCGGAGACCCAGCGCCTCCGCGCTGCGACCGGGCAGCGGCGAACAGCCGTACAGCGCCAATCCAGGCCGCACCCAGTCGACCCGGGCCTCCGGCCAGGCCAGCATGCCGGCGGAATTGGCGATCGAACGGGCGCCGGGCACGCCGTCGAGTGCTCGCCCGAAGCGTTCGATCTGTTCCCGGGTGAACGGATTGTCCGGTTCGTCCGCGCAGGCCAGATGCGTCATCCAGCCGGCGAAGGACCAGCCCGGGTGACGCCGCAGCACCTCGACCAGCCGCGGAACGTCCGCCACCGGGAATCCGAGCCTGTGCATGCCGGTGTCGATCTTGAACCAGAGTGACAGACGCGCGCTGCCGGGCAGGCGCTCAAGCAGCTCGATCTGCCAATGGTCATGGACGACGATCTGCAGGCGCTCGTACACCGCCAGCGCGGCCTCCTCGCTCGAGATCACGCCCTCGAGCAGCGCGATCGGCGCCTGCACGTGGGCCTGACGCAACTGCATCGCCTCTTCCAGGCAGGCCACCGCCAGCGCATCGATCCCGGCGCCGGCCAGCGCGCGAGCCACCGGCACCGCACCATGACCGTAGGCGCCGGCTTTGACCGCCGCCATGATCCGCGACCGCGGTGCCAGCCTGCGCAGGGTCGCCAGATTGCTGCGGATCGCCGACAGGTCGATCGTCGCGGTGACGCGCGGAATCATTCGGAGGGGTCGTAGTCGTCGTAACTGCTGCTCTGGGCGAGATTGTCGAAGCGCGTGTACTGGCCCAGGAACGCGGTCCGCACCATGCCGAGCGGACCGTTACGCTGTTTGGTGATGATGATTTCGGCCGTGCCCTTGTCCGGAGACTCTTTGTTGTAGACCTCATCGCGGTAGATGAAGACGATGAGATCGGCATCCTGCTCGATACCACCGGACTCGCGCAGGTCGGCCATGCGGGGGCGCTTGTTGTCGCGCTGCTCGACGCCACGGTTGAGCTGCGACAAAGCGATCACAGGCACTTCAAGTTCTTTCCCCAAAGCCTTGAGACTTCTAGAGATTTCTGCGATTTCGCCGGTGCGGTTGTCCTTGGTGCCCGGCACCTGCATCAGCTGGATGTAGTCGACCACGATCAGCCCCAGGCCATGGCGGGCCTTGATGCGTCGCGCCCGCGCGCGGACCTCCAGCGGCGACAACGCACCCGTCTCGTCGATGTACAGCGGCGCCTCGCGGATCAGCGATCCCTGCGACACCAGGCGATCCCAGTCCATATCCTCCAGCTCGCCGCTGCGCAGGTTCCCCATCGGGATCCGGGCGAACGACGAAACCATACGCAGCGCCAGCTGCTCGGCCGGCATTTCCATACTGAACACGGCGACCGGCTTCTTCTCGTACAGCGCCACGTGTTCGGCGATGTTCAGGGCAAAACTGGTCTTGCCCATCGACGGACGCCCGGCGAGGATCACCAGATCACCCGCATGCAGCCCGGTGGTCATCTTGTCGAAATCGGTGAAGCCGGTCGAAAGGCCGGCCAGACCGGTCGGATTGTCCCTCAGGTACTCGATCTTGCGCTCGAGGCCGTCCATCAGTTCCGGCATCGAGAAGTAGGTCGAGCGCGCATGATCGGCCCGCGAGCGCAGCGCAAAGACCCGCTGCTCCGCCATGTCGAGCAGTTCGCCGTAGCTGCGCCCCTCCGGTCGGTATCCGAGCTCGGCGACGTCCCCGCCGACCTGTACCAGACCGCGCAACACCGCACGCTCGCGCACGATCTCGGCATAGGCCATCACGTTGGCGGCGCTGGGGGTGTCATTGGCCAGCGTCATGAGGTACGCCAGCCCTCCCGCGGCATCGAGCTGACCCTGGGTCTTCAGATGCTCCGTCAGGGTGACGAAGTCACACGGACGGTTCGTCCCGACCAGCTCACTGATCGCCCGATAGATCAGCTGATGATCCTCTCGATAGAAATCCTCGGGCGAGAGGCGGTCCGCCAGATCGTTCCAGGCCCGGTTGTCGAGCATCAGGCCACCGAGCACGGACTGCTCGGCCTCGATCGAATACGGCGGCAGCTTGGGCTGCGCCTGCAGCTTGGTCGCGGGTACGTTCACGGCGGGAGCGGACGGGGAACTAAAGAGTAGGGGCATGTTAGCGCGCGGCCACGGTTGGACCTAGTCCCGGCGCCGGAATGACAAACGGCCCGCGCTGGGCGGGCCGTCTTGCTGTCGCGCAACCTTGCGATCAGGCAGCCGCGGAACGGCTCTCCTCGACCACGACGGTGATCGTCGCTGCGACTTCGGAGTGCAGCTGCACGCTGACCTCGAAGCTGCCGGTCGTGCGGATCGGACCGCTGATCATGTCGATCTCGTTGCGGTGCACATCGACACCCGCCGCAGCGGCTGCGTCGACGATCTCGCCCGGGCCGACCGAGCCGTACAGCTTGCCCTCTTCGCTGGCCAGCGCCTTGATCGTCAGGGTCAGGCCGGCGAGCTTGTCGGCACGCAGCTGCGCAGCACTGATGCTGTCCTGCGCCTTCTTCAACAGCTCGGCCTTGCGCTCCTCGAACACCTTGCGGTTCGGTTCGGTCGCCGGCAGCGCCTTGCCCTGGGGGATCAGGTAATTGCGTCCGTAGCCCGCGCGCACCGTGACGGTGTCGCCGAGATCGCCCAGCTTCTTGATCTTCTCAAGCAGAATCACTTCCATGGACGTTCTCCTTAGCCGTGGCTATCCGAGTACGGCAGCAGCGCCAGGTAGCGCGCACGCTTGATCGCCAGCGCGAGCTGACGCTGATAGCGCGACTTGGTACCGGTGATGCGGGCCGGCACGATCTTGCCGTTCTCACCGACGTACTGCTTGAGCACGTTGAGATCCTTGTAGTCGATCTCGGGAGCGCCCTCGGCGCTGAACTTGCAAGACTTCTTGCGACGGAAAAACTGTGCCATGACTTAGGCTCCTGCTTGCTCGGAGGCGTCGCTGTCCGCTTCGCCCTTGCTGTTGTCGTCGTCGTTGGAGGACGCTTCATCGGCGTCATCCCTGCGGCCGCGGGACTCGCTCGGCTTCTTGTCCTCGTCCGGAACCTTGAACAGCGGCGACTGCTCGGACACCGCCTTGTCGGTGCGAATCACCAGTCGGCGGATCACCGCATCGTTGAAGCGGAACGCGTTCTCGAGCTCGTCGACCGTTTCCTGGCCGATCTCGACGTTCATCAGCACGTAATGGGCCTTGTGCGCCTTGGCGATCGGGTACGCCAGCTGGCGACGACCCCAGTCCTCCAGGCGATGGACCTTGCCGCCACCGGCCTCGACCATGCCCTTGTACCGCTCGATCATGGCCGGAACCTGCTCGCTCTGGTCCGGGTGCACCATGACCACGATTTCGTAATGTCTCATTGCATCTCCTTGTGAACACGCATCTTTTCATGCGCGGCCCCCGCGTGCCGGATCGCATCCGGCCTGCATGGAGCAAGGCTTCTGGGAACAAACCACCGCCCGCGCAACCGCGAAACGGGGGCGCGGATTTTAGGCAAATCAGGTGCTTATTGCAACATCGGCGGCGTCAGTCACCGGCGCTCCCGGCAGCGGGCTTCGGCTTGCGCGGCCTGGCGGCCGCCTGTCGCTGGCGTACGGCCTCGTACAGACACACCCCGGCGGCGACCGACACGTTGAGGCTCTCCGCCCGCCCCTGCATCGGGATCCGCGCCAGCTGGTCACAGGTCTCCCGGGTCAGCCGGCGCAAACCCTCGCCTTCCGCGCCGAGCACCAGCACCGTCGGCCCCTTGAGGTCGCAGTCGAACAGGGTCGCCTCCCCCTCCCCGGCCAGTCCGGTGACCCAATACCCGAGTTCCTTGAGCCGCTGCAGCGTTCGCGCCAGATTGGTGACGGCGATCATCGGTACACGCTCCGCAGCGCCTGCCGCGGATTTGCGCGCAACCGCGGTCAACCCGGCGCTGCGATCCCGGGGCAGGATCACCGCGGTCACGCCGGCCGCTTCGGCGGTCCGCAGGCAGGCCCCCAGATTGTGGGGATCCTGCACGCCGTCGAGCGCCAGCAGCAGGTGGTCGGGCTCCGGACTGCGGTACAGAACGTCTTCGCTGTCGAACGCCTTCTCGGGCACGTACGCGAGCACACCCTGATGACGCAGTCCCGGCGCCTTGATATCGAGATCGCTGCGGCTGACGACCCGGCAGCGGATCTGCAGCTCCTGCGCGAGACGCTGCACCTTGCGCGCGCGCTCGTCGTTGCGGCTGTCCGCCAGCAACACCTCGAACGGCTTGTCGTGGGCGTCCTCGAGCGCCGCGATCACCGCGTGGAACCCCCCAATCAAAGTGCTCTTGGCCACCACCACCTCTCGAACGAATCGTCGGCGCGCATTCTCGCAGAACCCACGCGCCCCCGAAACGATTCGCCCCCGCAACAGCGGGGGCGAATTCATCACGAAACGGATCGACTCACGATCCGAGATACGGCGGCGGCGTCCAGGCCTGATTCTCCTGACCTTCGATCACCGGCTTGATGACGATGTCGACGCGGCGGTTCTTGCGACGACCATCCGTCGTCTGATTGCTGGCGATGGGCTCGCGCTCCCCGCGCCCCTCCTGTCGCACGCGCGAAGCCGGCACGCCCTGCGCGGACAGGTAGTTGCCCACCGACGCGGCACGACGCTCGGACAGGCTCTGGTTGTACTCGTCGCTGCCGGTCGAGTCGGTATGGCCGACGACGTGGATCACCGTCTTGTCGTAGGTCTTCAGAACGTTCGCGATCTTGGCATAGGTGTTCAGCGCGTCCGGCTTGATCTGGGCGCTGTCGACGTCGAAGCTGACATCACTGGCAATGCCGATCTTCAGCGCGTCACCGGAGATTCGCGTGATCTGCAGTTCCTCACGGGCGGCTTCCTCGGCAAGCTGGCGCTCCAGCTCGGCCGCCTGCTTGTCCATGTAGTTGCCAACGGCTCCGCCCGCGATGGCACCGACCACCGCGCCGACAATGGGCGCGCCGCGGGCGTGGCTGACCTGGTTGCCCAGCACGCCACCGACGACGGCACCGATCGCTGCACCGGTCTTGGCCCGGCGGTTCGGATCGTCGGCGGCACACGCGGTGACACCGGCGATCACCGCTGCACAGACGGTCAGCCTGAAGACATTCATCGCTTCTTCCTCTTGGTTCTGGATCGTTTGGATTTTGGGGGGTCGCCCTGAATTGACGATGAATGCACCGTCACCTTGACGAGTTCGAGGTCGATTTTACGCTCATCGAGGTTGACCCGGACCAGCTTCACCCGCACCCGATCCCCCAGGGCATAGGTCATCTTGCTGCGACTGCCGACGAGCCGGTGCGACTTGGCGTCATGCTCGTAGTAGTCGTTGCGCAGCGACGAGACGTGCACCAGTCCGTCGATGAACAGATCGTCGAGTTCGACGAACAGCCCAAAGGCAACCACGCTGCTGATCGTGCCGTCGAACTCCTCGGCCAGGCGATGGCGCATGAACTCGCATTTGAGCCAGGTGACGACGTCACGCGTGGCGTCGTCCGCACGACGCTCGGTCATCGAACAGTGCGTACCGAGGCCGACCATCTTGTCGTGATCGTAGACGAAGTCCTTCGGCTTGCGCTTGGCCAGCGCATGCTTGATCGCGCGATGCAGCAGCAGGTCGGGATAGCGCCGGATCGGCGAGGTGAAATGCGAGTAGTGTTCCAGCGCCAGGCCGAAGTGACCGAGATTGTCGGGGCTGTAGCGCGCCTGCATCATCGAGCGCAGCATCACCGTCTGCACCAGACCCGCGTCCGGACGGTCGCGCAACTGCTCCAGCGCGCGGCTGTAGTCCTTCGCCGTCGGCTTGTCGCCGCCGGCGAGGCGCACACCGTGCAATGCCAGAAACTCGCGCAGCGCCGCCAGCTTGATCGGATCCGGTGTCTCGTGCACCCGGTACAGGTTCGGCAGCTTGTGACGGCCGACGAACCGTGCCGACTCGACATTCGCCGCAATCATGCATTCCTCGATGATGCGATGCGCGCGGTTGCGCTGCACCGGCACGATCCGGTCGATCTTGCGTTCGTCCGAAAACAGGATGCGGGTCTCATTGGACTCGAACTCGATCGCACCACGCTTCTGCCGCGCCCTGAACAGGGCGTCGAACAGGCCGTCAAGTGCCTGCAGGTGCGGCAGGATCGCGTCGTGACGCGCCGCCAGCTCACCCTCAGGGTCATCGAGCATCTGTGCCACGTCCTCGTAGATCAGGCGAGCATGCGAGCGCATCACCGCCTCGTAGAACCGCGACTTGGCGACGGTTCCGTCGGGCAGCACGCGCATCTCGCAGACCATGCACAGGCGGTCCACGTCCGGATTGAGCGAACACAGACCGTTCGACAGCTTCTCCGGCAGCATCGGCACCACGCGCTGCGGGAAATAGACCGAATTGCCGCGCCGCATCGCCTCCTTGTCGAGCGGCGAATCCGGATGCACGTACGCCGAGACGTCGGCGATCGCCACCCACAGCACCCAACCGCCGCGGGACATGATCCCGGAGCGGACGGGCCGGCAGTGGACCGCGTCGTCGAAGTCGCGGGCATCGGCCCCGTCGATCGTCACCAGCGGCAGATCGCGTAGATCGACCCGCCCCTTGGCCTGGGCGGCACCGACGGTTTCCGGCAGCGCCGCCGCCTCGCGTTCGACCGCGTCGGGCCATTCGTGCGGCAGGCTGTGCGCCCGGATGGCAGCCTCGATCTCCATGCCTGGCGCCAGGTGCTCGCCGAGAATTTCGTCGACGCGCCCCACCGGCAGCGTCCTTGCGCCCGGTGGCGTCACGATCTCCGCCACAACCATCTGCCCGTGGCGTGCGCCGCCGATGTGTTCCGGCGGAATCAGCAGATCCTGCTGGACGCGCTGGTTCTCGGGAATCACATAGGCGACACCCTGCTCGACATGCATGCGGCCGACGATACTGCGGCTGACCCGTTCGATGACCTCCGCGAGCGCGCCTTCCGGGCGCCCCTTGTAGTCCCGCCCGACCACCCGCACCAGGACGCGGTCGCCGTTCATCAGCGAACGCATCTGCCGGGGTGGCAGGAAGATATCGTCGCCGCCAGCGTCAGGGATCAGGAAGCCGAAGCCATCGCGATGGGCCTGCACACTCCCGGAGATCAGGTTCATGCGCGTGACCGGCCCGTACGCGCCGCGTCGGTTCTGGACCAGCTGTCCGTCACGGACCATCGCGACCAGACGTTTGGTCAGCGCCTCCTGCTGGGACATGCGTTTCAGATCGAACTGGCCGACCAGCTCGTCGAGCGTCATCGGCCCGCCCTGATCGGCGAGCGTCTCCAGAATCAGTTGCCGGCTCGGCACCGGTTCGGCGTACTGCGCCTCCTGATTCCGGTAGTCCGGATCACGCTCGCGCCAGGCGCTCGCGGACGGTTTATGGTTTTTTTTTCGTGTGGTCTGTTTTTTCATTGACAAAGATAAATTGGATGGCCACAATGCGCGCCCTCAAGCCGAGGTGGCGGAATTGGTAGACGCACCAGTTTCAGGTACTGGCGGGTAACACCGTGGAGGTTCGAGTCCTCTCCTCGGCACCAAATGACAAAGGCCCAGCCCATGCTGGGCCTTTCGTTTTTGGGTCGCTGCAAACGGCAAAACGGCTCCGGAAGCGCCTCGCGGCCCAGCCGATACCGGCGGCGCAGACGAATCTCCCGGAAGCAGCTTAACGCGATTTGCACGGCCCCGCGTATGCCGCCCCGGATGCGGGGCAGCACACGCGAATACAGCATGCCGCTGGCGATCAGTCGAAGGGATGGTGCAGGACGATCGTGTGATCGCGGTCCGGCCCGGTCGAGACAATCGCGACTTCGGCAGCGGTGACCTCTTCGATGCGCTTCAGATAGCGACGCGCATTTTCCGGAAGATCCTCATAGCGGGTCAGGCCATAGGTGTTGCTGCACCAACCCGGGAGTTCCTCGTAGATCGGCTCGATCCTGGCGTAGCCTTCGGCACCGATCGGCGGTGTCTCGACGGGCTCCCCGTCGACCTTGTAACCGACGCACAGGCGGATCGTCTCGAGCTCATCGAGCACATCGAGCTTGGTCACGCACAGGCCGGTCACGCTGTTGTTGAAGATCGACCGCCGGGCGGCCACTGCGTCGAACCAGCCGCAGCGCCGCGGCCGGCGCGTCACCGTTCCGTACTCGGCACCCTTGTCGCGGATATGCTGCCCGGTCTCGTTTTCCTGCTCGGTCGGGAACGGACCCGAGCCGACGCGCGTCGCATAGGCCTTGACGATCCCGAGCACATAGTCGAGTTCGCGGGGTCCGACGCCGGTCCCGGTCGCGGCACCGCCGGCGGTGGTGTTGCTGGAGGTCACATACGGATAGGTGCCGTGGTCGACATCGAGCAGAGCGCCCTGCGCGCCCTCGAACAGGACATTGTCGCCGTTGCGCAGATGCTGGCGCAGCAACTCGGTGACGTCCGCCACCATCGGACGGATCACCTCGGCATAACCCAGCAACTCGTCAAGCGTCTGCTGGAAATCGACCGGGTCCTCCTTGAAATAGTTCTGCAGCACGAAGTTGTGATAGCCGATCAACTCGCCGAGCTTTGCGGCCAGCTGCTCGCGCTGGAACAGATCGCCGACGCGTACCGCACGCCGCGCCACCTTGTCCTCATAAGCCGGGCCGATGCCCTTGCCGGTCGTGCCGATCTTGGCCTCGCCACGCGCCAGCTCGCGCGCCTGGTCCAGCCGCGCGTGAACCGGCAGCACCAGCGGTGCCGCTTCGGAAATCCGCAGACGCTGGCGCACCTCCGCCCCCGTCGCCTCGACCTTTTCGATTTCCGCAATCAGGCTGGGCAGCGACAGCACCACGCCATTCCCGATCAGACATTCGACGCCGGGCCGCATGATCCCGGACGGAATCAGATTGAGCGCCGTCTTCACGCCGTTGATCACCAACGTGTGACCGGCATTGTGCCCGCCCTGGAAACGGGCCACCGCCTGCACGCGATCCGTCAGCAGGTCGACGATCTTGCCCTTGCCCTCGTCGCCCCACTGCGCGCCGATGATGACAACACTCTTACCCATCGTGATGCTCCTAACGCCCGACCGGGCGCAGCCTCATGACGCCGCCCCGCGCGCCCCGAGCGGACGCAACGCGACGACGCGTTCAATACCATGCACAGCCGCTGCCGTGGCCACCGTCGACGGTCAGGTCGACGACGACCCCAGGCGCAGCAATTCGTTGAGATCCGCCGAAAAACCGGTGGCGGGCCGCGCCGCGCCGAACTCCGCGCCGACGCCATCGTAACGCCCGCCGCGGGCGATTTCGCGTCCGTGCCCCGGCGCAAAGGCGGCGAACACCAAGCCGGTGTGGTAGCGGTACCCACGCAGTTCCGCGAGATCGACGTGAATCGACTGCTTGCGATCGCTGCGCGTCAGCTCGGCAACGATGTGCTCGAGAACCGCCACCGCGTCGTCCACCGCCGCGCCGCCAAGTTTGCGCACCGCACGAACCCGCTGCAGCACGCCCGGATCGCCATGCAGCGTCATCAGCTCGGCGATCGCGTCGACGACACGCGGCTTGAGTTCGCGCTCGGACGCAAAGCTTTCGAGATCCGGCTGCGACTTGCGCTGCAGAATGTCGAACAGCGCCCCTTCGGCATCGGCATCCAAGCCCAGCCGCCCCGTCAATGCGCGGTAGACGCCGACGTGACCAAGATCGAGATGCACCTTGCGCAGACCGGCGAGCTTGACGGTCTTGATCATCAGCTTCATCGCCTCGAGATCGCCCTCGAGCCCTGGAACCCCGAAGATCTCGCAGCCGACCTGACGCGGCGAGCGCGAACCACCCAGTTCGTCCGGCACCGTCCGCAGCACCGTCCCCAGGTAGCAGAGTCGCGCGACCGCAGTGTCCGCGTAGCGACGAGCGGCGATCCGTGCGGCCTGCGGGGTCATGTCCGCCCGCAGCCCCAGCAGACGCCCGCTGGCCGGGTCGGTCAGCTTGAAGGTCTGCTGCTCGAGCCCCTGCGCGGTTCCGGTCAGCAGCGCATCGAGATGCTCGATCAGCGGCGGCAACACCAGCTCGTAGCCCTGCTTGCGGTAGTGATCCAGCAACTTGCGGCGCAGGTCTTCCATCTGCCACGACAGCGGCGGCAGGGTTTCCTCCACCCCTTCGGGCAACATCCACTTACGTATCGACATTGTCAGGTCAAATGCAATAACAACAGACCGCCGGCCATACTCAGAAAGCCGAGCACCCGCAGGCTCCGGCTCTCCATCTGCGCGGCGGTCAAAAGCATGCGGCGCCATTGTGACGGCACCGCGAATGGCAGGAGCCCCTCAATCACCATGACCAGCCCGAACGCCCTGAGCAGTTCGGCCCAGTCGAGGTTCACCGAGCCCCGCCGCGGAAGTACTTGAAGAACGGGCTGTCGGGCTGCAGGACCAGAACGTCACTGCCCCCACCGAAGCTGCTGCGATACACGTTCAGCGAGCGGTAGAAATCGTAGAACTCGGGATCCTGCCCGTACGACTCCGCGTACACGTCGGCCGCCCTCGCGTCACCAAGACCGCGCAGCTCTTCGGACGCCTTGTAGGCCTGTGCCAGCGTGATCTGCGCCTCGCGATCGGCTTCGGCGCGGATCTTCTCGGCCTCCTCGGCACCTCGCGCGCGCAGATCCGAAGCGACCCGGGCGCGCTCGGCGCGCATGCGGTCGTATACCGACTCGCTGACCGTCTTCGGCAGATTGATCGACTTCAGGCGGACGTCCACGATCTCGATCCCGAGTTCGCCGACATTGTTGATCACCTTGCGCTCGAGATCCTGCATGATCACATCGCGTTCGTCGGACACCGCCTGCTGGATCGTGCGCGAACCGAATTCGTCACGCAGCCCGCGGTTGACGATTGCGCTCAGACGGTCCAGAGCGACCAGCTCCTGCCCGCCGGTCGCGCGGTAGTAGGTCGCCGGGTCGGAGATCCGCCATTTCACGAACGAGTCGACTTCGACGTTCTTCTTCTCGCCGGTCAGGAAGTTCTCGGTCTGGTTGTCGAGCGTCAGCAGCCGCGAGTCGAACTTGCGGACCGTCTGGAAGAACGGAATCTTGGCGTGCAGGCCCGGGCCGTAGGCATCGCCCTTGAGCTCGCCGACCTGGAACAGCAGCGCCTTCTCGCGCTGGTCGACGATGAAGAAGGTGTTCGAAACGACCAGTAGCGCGGCGATCGCCACGGCCACCAGCACCATCGGGGTCGAGTTGTTCATCAGCGGCTCCTGTCGCGCGAGCGCAAGCTGCCAGACGTGCTCGGCGCGGTGTTGCTGCGCGGATCCGCGCTGGAAGAGAAATCGGCGCTGCCGGAGAAGTCGGCGCTCGACGAGCTGCCCGAGCGCGGCGCGTTCTTCAGCAGCTGATCCAGCGGCAGGTAGATCATCGGACTGCTGCCCTTGTCGACATCGACGACCACCTTGCTGGTGCTGCCGAAGACCTGACTCATCGTGTCGAGATACATACGCTCGCGGGTCACCTTCGGCGCCTTGCGATACTCGGTCAGCAGCTGGTTGAAGCGGGCCACGTCACCCTCGGCCTTGGCCACGATCTGGTCGCGGTAGGCCGTCGCCTCGGCGATCTGTCGGGCCGCCGCACCGCGTGCGCGCGGCAGCCGGTCGTTGGCATACGCCTCGGCCTCGTTCTTCAGACGCTGCTGATCCTCGCGCGCCTTGATCGCATCGGCGAACGCAGCCTGAACCGGCTCCGGCGGCTGTGCCTGCTGGAGGTTGACCTCGGTGACGAACAGGCCGGTCTTGTATTCCTCCATCCGCTCCTGCAGCAGCTGCTTGGTGCGGTCGGCGATTTCCTGGCGGCCATCGGTGAGGATGAAATCCATCTTCGACTGCCCGACGATCTCGCGTACCGACGACTTCGTCGCCTGGCGCATCGTCAGATCGGGATCATCGACATTGAACAGGTAGTCCTCCACCTTGGAGACGCGGTACTGGACCGTCAGCTCGAGGTCGACGATGTTTTCGTCCTGCGTCAGCATCGTCGCGCGGTCGCGGGTCGAACGCACTCCGGTCACATTGACGATCTCCTCCTGCTCCACCGGCCACGGCATGCGCCAGCGCAGGCCCGGCTCGGTCGTCGCGACATACTCGCCGAAGCGCAAGACCACGGCGCGCTCCTGTTCGTCGACCACGTAGAAGCCGGACGCGCCCCAGAGCAGCAGCAATGCCGCTCCCACCAGGCCGAACATGCCGGACGGCAATCCGCCGCTGCGGCCACCGCCCCCACGGCCACCGCCAAAACGCGCCTTCAGGCGCTTGAGCATTGCATCCAGGTCGGGCGGACCGTCACCGCGCTTCGGCCCCTGGTTCCACGGATCGCGGCCGGGTCCGGGCTCATTCCAAGCCATTGATTGCTCCAGCTTAAGTTAGGTGGGTCTTGCTGTCGTGCTGCGGATTTTCAGCCGCATCTGTCCGGTGTGGCCTGTCGGAAGCTTGGGCGGCATCGTCACTGACGGCGCCGCGGCAGTCCTGTCGATCAGGCCGGAAAATTCTAGGGAGAACACTCCCATTCCTCAATCACGTGTTCGGCGTCCGGTATCTCGATGCCGGCCTCCACACACAACCGACGCAGCTGTGCCATCGGCATCCCGACGCTCAGATGAAAATTGCCGGCGTCGTCGAGGTGCTCCTCGAGCACCGCCCGACGCTCGAACAACTGCGCCCGCAACCGTGCCGCCGACGGCGGCAGGACCAGCTCGTACGGCGCCGGCTCCCCGCGCACGCGTTCACCGATCGCGGTGCGCAGCTCGTCCAGTCCGGCGCCGCTGCGGGCCGACACGAACACGCGTCGGGCCACGCCGTTTTCATCGCGTTCGATCCGGGGCGCTTCACCCTCCCGCAGGTCGATCTTGTTGAAGACCTGCAGGACCGGGACATCCTCGGCACCGATCTCGTCGAGTACCATCTCGACCTGCGCGATCCGCGCCATCCGCTCAGGATCCGCGGAATCGACGACGTGCAGCAGCAGGCGTGCGTCCCGCGCCTCTTCGAGCGTCGCTCGAAACGCCGCGATCAGATCGTGCGGCAGATCGCGGATGAAGCCGACCGTGTCGGCAATCACGATCGGCTCGCCGTGATCCAGTTCCAGCTTGCGCACCGTTGTATCCAACGTTGCGAACAGCTTGCTGGATGCAAAGGTCTCGTTGCCGGTCAAGGCATTGAACAGGGTCGACTTGCCGGCATTGGTGTATCCAACCAGCGACACCGCCGGCACTTCGTGTTTCTCACGTGCCGCACGCGATCGCGCGCGGCGTCCGCGGACGGCTTCGAGCTGACGCTTCAGCGATGCGATGCGATCGCGCAACAGCCGGCGGTCGGTCTCAAGCTGGGTTTCGCCCGGACCGCGCAGCCCGATACCACCGCGCTGGCGCTCCAGATGCGTCCAGCCTCTGACCAGGCGGGTCGAGATGTACTGGAGCTGCGCCAGTTCGACCTGGAGCTTGCCCTCGTGCGACCGCGCGCGGGTGGCGAAGATGTCCAGAATCAAGCCGGAGCGGTCCAGCACGCGGGCCTGCACCAGCTTTTCGAGATTCCGCTCCTGGCTGGGGCTGAGTTCGTGATTGAAGATCACCAGCTCCGCCTCGTGCTCGTGCACCGCCGCAGCAATCTCGTCCGCCTTGCCGGAGCCGACGAACAGACCCGGGTCCGGCTGACGCCGCGACCCGCCGACCACGGCAAGGACGTCGGCACCCGCCGAACGCGCCAGCTCCACGAACTCCTGCCGGTCCGACTCGAAGTCGGTTCCGGGGAACTCCAGATGGACCAGGACTGCTTTCTGACCGGCCTTGGGGCGCTCGAACATTACGCTGTGGCGACCATCGCGACCGCCTGCCCACTACCGACCGGATCGATCATCGCATTCAAGAAGCCGCGCTGTCTCCGCCGCCCTCGCCCGGTGCGTCAGCCTCGTAGATCCGCACAGGGCGCGTCGGCACGACGGTGGAAATCGCGTGCTTGTAGACCATCTGGCTGACGCTGTTGCGCAGCAGGACGACGAACGAGTCGAAGGACTCGATCTGCCCCTGCAGCTTGATGCCGTTGACCAGATAGATCGAAACGGGAATACGCTCCTTACGCAGGGCGTTCAAAAACGGTTCTTGTAGAGTATGACCTTTCGACATTGGATTTTATCCCTTTATAGGTAAGCAGCGGCCGCAGTAAAGCTTGCCCGGATGCGGCCCGCGCAGTTTAGCACGCGCTGGGCAGTCGTTATGCCAGCCGGGAATCGATCCGGCGAAACACCTCGCCGACCAGATCCGGGCGATCCGGATCGAAGACCTCGACCGCCTGCTCGGATCGCAACCAGGTCAACTGACGCTTGGCGAACTGACGGGTCGCCGCAACTGCCCGCTCGACGGCTTCGTCCCTTTTCCAGCGCCCGGCGACATATTCCCAGAGCTGACGGTATCCGACCGCCCGGATCGACGGGAGTTCCGGATTGAGGTCCCCGCGGCGGTACAGGTGTTCGACCTCCTCGACGAATCCATCCGCCATCATCGCCTCCAGCCGCACCCGGATGCGGCGATGCAGCTCGGATCGCTCCGGGGGATTGAGCGCCAGCGCCAGCGCATCCCCACCCAGGGGGGGCGGCCGCTCGCGCCGGAACAGTTCGCTGGGCGTCGTTCCGGTCAGTTCGATGATTTCCAGCGCGCGCTGGATCCGCTGCTGGTCATTGGGATGCAGCCTGACGGCGGTCTCTGGGTCGCGCACCGCCAGCCGGGCGTGCAGTGCCGGCCAGCCCTCCCGCTCGGCGTCCGCCTCGATCTGCGCACGCAGGCCGGCATCGGCGGATGGCAGGTCGCTCAGGCCGTAGCGCAGCGCCCGGAAATACAACATCGTGCCGCCCACCAACAACGGGATCCGCCCTCGAGCCTTGATCGCCTCGATCGCCTGCAGCGCGTCGCGGACGAAGCGTGCGGCCGAATACGGTTCGAGCGGATCGAGAATATCGACCAGATGATGCGGGACCCGCGCGAGGGTCGCCCGATCCGGTTTTGCAGTGCCGATGTCCATGCCCCGATACACCTGCGCCGAATCGACGCTGACGATCTCGACCGGCAGACGTTCCGCCAGCGCCAACGACAGGCCGGTCTTGCCCGACGCCGTCGGCCCCATCAGCAGAACCGTCGGCACTGCGCCCCTGGTCATCGCAGTCAGCGCCCGCGCAGGAAGAAGCGGTCGAGCTCGTTCATCCCGAGCTGGACCCAGGTCGGACGCCCGTGGTTGCACTGCCCGGACAGTTCGGTGCGTTCCATGTCGCGCAACAGGGCCTCCATCTCGGCAAGACTCAGGCGCCGATTGGCCTTGATCGCGGATTTGCACGCGACATCAGCCAGCACCCGCTGCTGCGCCTCCAGCGCACCGCCGAAATGACTGTCGGCCTCGGACGCAATTTCGTCCCGCGCGAGATCTCCGAGCAGATCGCCGACCGCCGCCTCCGGCAGCAGCAGCGGCACCGCCCGGACCCGGATGGACCCCGGCCCGCCACGGTCGATCTCGATGCCGTAGCGCGCGAGTTCGTCGGCGCGCGCCTCCAGCCGGTCCGCCTCGTCCTCGTGCAGGGACACCGTACGAGGCACCAACAGCTGCTGGGCGCCGACCCCGCCCTGCTCCAGCTGTCGCTTCATGCGCTCGTAGAGCACGCGCTCATGCGCCGCATGGGCATCGACCAGCACCAGGCCATGACGGTTCTGCGCCAGGATGTAGACCCCGTGCAACTGCGCCAGCGCATGCCCGAGCGGGTGCTCGTCCGGCTCCGAAGCGCCCGCATCGGCGACCGTTGTCGTTACCGGCTGCGCCGATGCCTGCGCCTCCGCCCCGACCGGTTCCCGCAGTTGCCAGGCCGACGCCGGACGCGACCCGCCGCCATAGCGGAACCCGAACTGTGCCGGCGACGCGCTGCGCGCCGCGTATCCGGGCATGACCGCCGGCGCCGGCGCATCCCCCGCAGGTTGCGCGCCGCCCGACGCGGACTGCGCATCCGCCGACAACGCGACCTGATGGTGACGCTCCGGATCGGGACGCACCGCCCGCAGCAGCTGATGCACGGCGCCGAACAGCATGTCATGAACGCGCCCGGCGTCGCGGAAACGCACTTCCGTTTTCTGCGGATGCACATTCACGTCGACGGACACTGGATCGAGTTCCAGGTACAGCACATAGGCCGGATAGTGGGTCGAGTGCATCACATCGGCGAACGCCCGCCGCAGGGCAAAGCCCGGCAGCCGGTCCCGCACCAGACGGCCGTTGACATAGAGGAACTGCAGATCGGCCTGATTGCGCGCAACGCTCGGCAACCCCACCCATCCGTGCAGACGCATCCCCAGACGCGACTCATCCAGGGTCACCGCGTTGTCGACGAAGGCTTCGCCGCAAATCGCCGACACCCGCACCTGCCGTGCCGACGCGGTCAACGCGGGAGCAAGGTCCCAGACATTGCGCTGGTTGTGCCGCAGCGCGAAACCGACGTCGAAACGCGATAGCGCGATCCGCTGCAGCGCCTGCTGCGCCTGGCGGTACTCGGTGGCTTCGGACTTGAGAAACTTGCGCCTGGCCGGCGTATTGAAGAACAGATCGCGCACTTCGACGCTGGTGCCGACAGGATGTGCGGCCGGCGCCGGCGTCTCGGTATCGATCGCACCGTCCCCACCCAGACTCCAACCATGGTCCGCGTCAACCTGCCGGGTGGTCACCCGCAGGCGGGAGACCGACAGGATGCTCGGCAGCGCCTCGCCGCGAAAGCCCAGACTGGCGACCCGCTCCAGGTCCTCGAAGCTGGCGATCTTGCTGGTGGCGTGTCGCCGCAGTGCCAGCGGCAACTCGTCGGCGGGAATGCCGCGGCCATTGTCGCGCACCCGGATCAGCGAGGTACCACCCCGCTCGAGCTCGACCTCGATCCGCGTTGCGCCCGCGTCCAGCGCGTTCTCGACGAGTTCCTTGACGACGGCCGCGGGGCGCTCAACCACTTCGCCGGCGGCGATCTGGTTGATCAACTGATCAGGAAGGACACGAATCATCCGGACAGTTTAGCGTGCCCGCCTGCCCGTCCGCGCCGGATCCCGGACAAAAAAAGCCCGGGCGGGAGCAGGCTCGCCCGGGCCGAGTGGACCCCCAAGTGACTTGGACGCTGCCGTCCTGTATTCGTTACTGGGAGACGCCTTGGGTGAAATGGTTCTCGCCGCCGGCGACCATCCGGCCGTCGCCGGCATTCAGCACGAGCTGCTGCTTCGGGCGGTAACTGTGAAAGTAGCCCCGCACGCCGTCGAAGATCTGCGCCGCCAGCTTCTCCTGGAAGCTGCGGCTCGCCAGCAACTTTTCTTCGCGCCCGTTGGTGATGAATGCAGTCTCGACCAGCACCGACGGGATGTCCGGCGCCTTGAGCACGGCGAAGCCGGCCTGTTGCAGCTCGCTCTTCTGCAGCTTGTTGATCTTGCTCATCGAATTGAGAATCCGGCTGCCGACATCGAAGCTGGCCTCCATCGTCGCGCTCTGCGACAGATCGATCAGTACCGCCGCCAACTCGTTGTCCTTGTCGTGGAGGTCGACCCCACCGACCAGATCCGCCGAGTTCTCCTTGTGCGCCAGCCAGCGCGCATGCTCGCCGGTGGCGCCGCGCTGGGACAGCACGTACACCGCGGTGCCGTGCATGTCGCGCTTGGTAAATGCATTGCAATGAACCGAAATGAACAGGTCGGCCTGATGCTTGCGGGCGATGTTGACCCGTTCGCGCAGGCCCACGTAGTAGTCGCCGTCTCGCGTCAACACCGCCTTCATGTTCGGTGTGGCGTTGATCTTCGCGGCGAGCTTGCGCGCGACCGACAGCGCAACGTCCTTCTCGTTGAGGCCGCTGCGTCCGCGCGCTCCGGGATCCTCGCCACCATGGCCGGCATCCACTGCGACGACGATCGGCTTGTCCGCCAGGCGGGTCGTCGGCGCCGGCAGCGACGCCGCGGTCTGCGCCTCGGGCCGCGCCAGATCGACCACCAGCCGGCGACCGTATTCGTCGCTCGGGGGCAACTCGAAGGAATTGGTGAAGACGGCGTCCGCGATATCGAGCACGACGCGGATTCCATTCCCGCGCACGCCGCTGCGGACGTTCTTGACCAACCCCTTGCCCTGGGTCCTGTCGACACTCGCGACCGCCTGGGCGGGCACGCCCTTCAGATCGATCACGACACGCTCGGGATTGCTCAGGGTAAAGACGTCATGCCCCACGTCGTCGCTCAGATCGAACACGACACGGGTCGATTCGGGGCCATCCCACAGGCGCAGATCGCGCAGCTCCGCCGCCGACAGCACGGGCGCGAACAGCATGATCGACAGCCAAATTACCCAACGCATCGCCTATCCCCGAAGGAACTAGTGCGAACAGTAGCGCGCGCTCCATCGATTTGCAAGCACTAATCCCATACCAAACATGAGGATAGGAGAATCTCTTAACAAACTTCCTTCGATTTGAGCCCCGCCGCACTTTCGATCCGGTCCAGCAAGCGCCCATCCCCCTTCAAACACGCCTCGCGGCGCGCGCCACAATGCCGCAGTTCGACCTCCAGCACGGCCGCCGGCAGGCCACCTCCGGCCCGCTCCGGCCATTCGACCAGCCACAGGGCCTCCTCGGGGGGATAGGCATCCAGACCGAGCTGCCACAGCTCATCCGGATCGGCCAAGCGGTACAGATCCATGTGCAGCACCTGGGCGCCCCCGGCGGCGTAAGGCTCGAACAGCGTGTAGGTCGGGCTCTTGATCGTGCCCGGAACGCCGAACGCCCGCAGGCAGCCTCGCGCAAGGGTGGTCTTGCCCGCCCCCAGGTCGCCGCGCAACAGGATCACCCCGCGGACCGCGCCGTCGAACGCGGCAGCGATCGCGGCACCGAGGCGCTCGGTCGCCGCGGCATCCACGAGATCGTATCTGCGGACAACCGGCACGGCGTCAGACGCCACCATGTCCGGAGCCTCCGCCGGCGGTGGGATTGATCACCGCCCGCAGCGCACCAATCAGATCGCTGGGCAGCATGCCGCGCTCGCCGCGCTGCGCCGCGCGGTCCCCTGCAAGCGCATGGACCAGAACGCCGGTCGCCGCAGCCTGGCCGAGCTCGAGTCCCTGCGCGCGCATCGCCGCGATCACGCCGGTCAGCGCATCGCCGGAGCCGCCGACCGCCATGCCGGGATTGCCGAAGGGACACAGCAGCGCGGGGCCGTCCGCAGGCACCGCGATCACGGTTCCGACCCCCTTGAGCGCCACAGCGCCGCCGTACCGGGCCTGCAGCTGTCGCGCTGCATCGAGACGATCCGCCTGCACGACGGGAACCTCGCTCTGCAGCAGGCGCGCGGCCTCGCCGGGATGCGGCGTCAGAATCCAGTCCTCGCGCCGGCGCGGCAGGCGCGCCAGCAGATTGAGGGCATCGGCGTCGACCACCAGCGGCACGCCAGCGGAAACGACGTGCGCGAACAGCGCACGCGCCCACTGGTCCTGCCCGAGCCCGGGCCCGAGCGCGACGATGCTGGCGCGCGCCATCAGGACATCGAGCTGGGCCGGATCGGCAACCCCGTGCACCATCAGCTCAGGCTGCGCCGCGGTCAGCGCGGCAGCATGGTCCGCCCGTGTCGCCACGCTGACCAGCCCGGCACCGCTGCGCAGGGCGGCACGACCGGCCAGCAACGCGGCACCGGCCATGCCGTGATTGCCACCCACCACCAGAACATGCCCGTATCGCCCCTTGTGCGCATCGCGGGCGCGCGTGCCCAGTGCGCGCGCCCCGGCCGTGTGGAGCAGCAACGCCGCTGGATCGAGGCCCTCGTGCACCGCTGGCGGAACCTGCAGAGCGTCGAAACGGCGCGCTCCGGCCAGGGCGGGACCGCGCCCGGTCCACAGGCCCAGCTTGTTGCCGATGAACGTCACGCTCAGATCGGCATCGACGGCGTCTCCAGGGACATTGCCGTTGCTCGCGTCGAGCCCCGACGGCACGTCGACCGCCACCACGCGGGCACCGTCCAGGCGACACTGGCGAATCGCCGCGATCGCCGCTGCGCCAGCGCCCGAAGGCGCCCGCGACAGACCGGTTCCGAACAGCGCATCGACGACCCAGTCCGCCGCCGGCAGACTGCCGCCGAAGCGGTCGATGGAGCCGCCGTCGGCAAGCCACGCCGACCGCGCCGTCACCGCATCGCCCTGCGCCGCATCGTTGCCGACGGCGAACACGCGAACCTCGCAGCCATCGGCGCGCGCCAGACGCGCGATCTCGTAGCCATCCCCGCCGTTGTTACCCCCGCCGCAAACGACAGCGACCCGCTGCGGACGCGAAAACGCGGCCAGCGCTTCCCGCCAGCATGCCGCCGCAGCGCGTTGCATCAGCGTGTATCCGGGAATGCCGTGCTGCTCGATCGCGCGCCGGTCCAGCTCGCGGACCTGCGCGGCAACATACAATCTCGATTCGATCTGTTGCATGACCGCAGTATAAGAAGCACCCGACCGAACCGCGATGTCCGCTCCCACCCCCGCAGAACTGACCGATCTACCCCTGCGCATTGCCGAATGGGCGCGGGCGCTGGGCTTCTCGGATGCCGGCGTCGCGACCCTGTCGCTGGATGAGGATCTTTCACACCTGCGCGACTGGCTGGCACAGGGGCGCCACGCCGGCATGACGTTCATGCAACGGGACCCCGAAATGCGCGCCGACCCGACGCGACTGCGCCCGGATACTGTCAGCGTGATCAGCGCGCGGATGCCGTATCGACCGGATGCCGCCGACGCCTGGGCCGCACTGCGCGACAGCAGTCGCGCCTACATCTCGCGCTACGCGCTGGGGCGCGACTACCACCGGGTCGTCCGCAACCGCTTGCTGAAGCTGGGACAGCGCATCGAGCAGGCGGTCGCGCCTCACGGCTACCGGGTGCTCTGTGACAGCGCGCCGGCGCTGGAGAAGGCATTGGCCCGCAACGCCGGACTGGGCTGGATCGGCAAGCACACGCTGCTGCTCGACGCCGAGGCCGGCTCGTGGTTCTTCCTCGGCGAGATCTACACCGACCTGCCGCTGCCCACCGATCGCGTCCGTCGCGCGGCGGATCGCTGCGGGCGCTGCAGCGCATGCATCAATGTCTGCCCGACGCAGGCCATCGTCGCGCCGCACCAGCTCGATGCGCGACGCTGCATCTCGTATCTGACGATCGAACATCGCGGCTCGATTCCCGAGGCACTTCGCCCCCTCATCGGCAATCGCATCTTCGGCTGCGACGACTGCCAGCTCGTATGTCCGTGGAATCGCCACGCCCAAGCATCGCGCGAGGCCGACTTCGCACCCCGCCACGGCCTCGACCGCGCGACGCTGCTCGACCTATTTGCGTGGACCGAGGCGGAGTGGCTGTCGCGCACGGAAGGCATGGCGCTCCGCCGCGCCGGCTATGCGGGCTGGCTGCGCAATATCGCGGTCGCCCTCGGCAACGCACCGACCGATGCCGCCGTCCGCAGCGCGCTGATGACGCGGCGCGACGATACCGATCCGGTGGTCAGGGAACATGTCGACTGGGCGCTGCGCCGTCACTCCACGCAGGCCAGGGACGGCTGAGCGGAGCCCGCCGCCTGCAGGATCTCCTGCTGTGTCTGCTGGAGGATCGCCCGCTGCGCCGCCGGCGCAGCGGCCAGCGCCGCTTCGATCTCACGCCCTGCCTGCGACCGACACCCCGCCTCGAGCAGGGCCCAGGCATAGTTGTTCCGCACCAGGGCCGCATCGGGATCCAGCTCGAGGGAGGATCGATAGGCCCGCAAGGCCGCACCCCAGTCTTCGCGGCGCGCACTCGCGTTGCCCAGCGCCGCCCAGACCATCGGCTCCCGCGGCCATCGCGCTGACGCGGCCTCGTAGGCTGCGGCCGCTTCGTCCACGCGCCCGACCGACTCCATCGGCGCCACCGCCTGCAACCAGCTCCCGGGCTCGGCGGACACCGGCAGTTCGCCCGGCGCCACGGTGACGATCATCCAGCGACCGCCCCGGTCCCAGGTCCGCAGCAGGCGGTCAGTCCGCATCAACAGACGCCGCTGTCGCCCCGAACGCAGGATGAAGGCATCCTGTGCCGGGTCGTAGCCGACCAGCACCGCATAGTGCCAGACCGGCCACGGACCGATTCCCAGGTTCTGCAGCAGCAGCACGGGCCGCCCGGCCTCCAGCTCCCTCAGCGCCGCATCGATATGCGGCGCAAGCGCGTAGGCGATCCGACCGTGACGACGCGCCGCCGCGACCAGTTCGGCCTGCAGGCTGCCCCCGCGCTTGGGGACAAAGACCTGCCGACTCAACTGATCGGGGTCGACGGACAGCCCCGACGCCGCCAACACGGTCGCCAGCGCGGCGGGTCCGCATTGCCGCTCCTCCTGGGGAAAGAACGGCACATCCGCCAACTCGAGGACCCGGACCTGTGCCTCGACGCGCCGCGTCTCCGGGCCACTCGCACATGCCGCAATCAGCACGACGCCAACCAGCGCCGCAGCTCGCAGCGCCATGCGCCGCGATCGCTGCAGCCACATCCTCAGATACGCGTAAAGATGTTGGTGACGCCGACCAGCTCCAGAATCAGCAGCACCACGAAGACGATGCCGATGACTTCGATCAGACCACCGCCGGCGGGCACCTCGTCGATATGACGGGCCAGCGCGTCGAGCTCCTGATCCGACAGCGCGGCGACACGCGCGGCGGCCTCCTGCGGCTCGACGCCCCAGGCCTGCAGCTGTTCGCGCACTTCTGCCCGGGACATGAAAGCCTCGACGCGCTGCTTGGAACCGGCCTGCACGGTCGAACCAATCATCTGTTCGGTCCCGACCAGCGCGGCTTGCGCAGGCGCGGCAATGCTCGACAACATGAATGCGGAGAGCACGAGCTTGAGGGTGACACTGCGAAGACCTGACATCGGAAAGCTCCCTGGTTGTGTTGAGACGCCGGCTGGCTTCAGCCAATCCTAGCGGCGCCCTGCGTCGTTTGCACCACCGGCGACGCTCAGGATCCCGGGTGCATCCGCACCCGCGCCATCAATGCCTGCGTCGACGGATCCAGCGGAAGTTTCGAGGCCGGGTCGAGAATCTGCCTGGCCAGTTGCTTGCCCAGTTCGACGCCCCACTGATCGAAGGGATTGATGCCCCAGATCACGCTGGCGACGAATGTCCGGTGCTCATACAAAGCCAGCAGCGCTCCCAGATGATAGGGATCGATGACCGGCAGCAGGATCGTGTTGCTCGGCCGGTTGCCCGGAAACACCCGATGCGGGACGGCTTGCTCCAGCGCGTCGCCGCTGAGGCCCTGCGCCGATAGCTCCTCACGCACCGCCGCCGCATCCTTGCCGCGCATCAGCGCGGAACTCTGCGCAAAGCAGTTCGCCAGCAGTTTCTGATGCAGGTCCGGATACGGGTGCCCTCCGTCAACCGCCGCGATGAAATCGATCTCGTGCTCGGCGGGCCCCTGGTGCAGCATCTGGAAATACGCGTGCTGCGCGTTGGTCCCGACGGTGCCCCACAGCACGGGCGTCGTCGGGTAGTCGACCACTTCACCGGAGCGCGTGACGCGCTTGCCATTGGATTCCATCTCGAGCTGCTGGATCCACGGCCCGAGCAGCGCCAGCCGCTGGGCATAGGCCGCCATGACGTGACTGGAACACCCCAGGAAATCGACATTCCACACGGTCAGCAACGCCAGCAACACCGGCATGTTGCTGCCCAGGGGTGCGGTCCGGAAATGCTCATCCATCGCCCGCGCGCCCGCGCACAGCTGCCCGAACCGGTCCGCCCCCAGCGCCAGCATGATGGACAGCCCAACCGCGCTCCACACCGAGTAGCGGCCGCCGACCCAGTCCCAGAAGTGGAACATGTGATCCGGCTCGATCCCGAACGCGGCGACCCGCTCCGCATGGGTCGACACCGCAACGAAGTGCTTCGCCACGGCACCCTCACCCAGCGCTGCGACCAGCCACGCGCGCGCGTGCATGGCGTTGGCGAGGGTCTCCTGGGTCGAGAACGTCTTGCTGACGATCACGAACAGGGTCGTTTCCGGACGCACCTGCTGCAGCACCGCATCCAGATCGGCGCCGTCGACATTGGAGACAAAATGCGGGCGGGGCCCGTCGATCAGCGGCGCCAAGGCCGAGCACACCATCCGCGGGCCCAGATCGGATCCGCCGATGCCGATATTGACGACGTCCGTGATGGCCTGCCCGGTCGCGCCGATCCAGCGCCCCTCACGAACGTCGGACGCGAACCGCGCCATGCGTTCGCGCTCGGCATGCACCATCGGCACGACATTGTCGCCACGTTCGACGAAGACATCGCCCGCCCGCGCCCGCAGCGCCATGTGCAACGCGGCGCGATCTTCCGTGTGGTTGACGTGCGCACCGGAGAACAGGCGCTCCCGCCAGGCTTCCAAGGCCTGCTGCCGGGCCAGCGTCTGCAGCAGTTCAAGAGTCTCGGCGTCGACCCGCTGCTTGGAATAGTCGAGATAGAGCCCAGCAGCCTCACAGCTCAGACGCTGTGCGCGTTCGGAGTCTTCGGCAAACAGATCGGTGGTACGCGTGGAAGCCCGATCGAGGGCATGTTCAACCAGCGCCTGCCACGCCGGACTTGCGGTCAGTGAGGACATATAGAAGAAGGCAGCAAAACATGTGCCCGAGCCTAACCACTCCGCGTGAATTCGTCATGTCGCCGGTCCGCACCGGCACACGGAGTCCCGGCGATTGGCGGGCCGTCAGCGCCTCGCCAGACGCAGCCGGCGACACCCGCGCCTCAGATCCAGTGATAGTTGAAGCTGATGCTGACGCGGTCTTCGTCGACAGCGCTGGCCGGCACCTCATGCCGCAACCAGCTCTCGAACAGCACGACGTTACCGGCTTTGGCCGGATAGACGATGTGCGCCCGTTGCGCCTCGGCTGCACGCGCACGTCTCGGCGGCGCGGCCATCAACTTGCTGAGCCTGGGATCCTCGAACTTCAGACCCGAACAGTCTTTCGGGGTCTGGACGTAGTACGTCCCGCTGACGACGGCCTGCGGATGGATATGGAAACTGTGCGCGCATCCGCGCGGCATGATGTTGGCCCAGCAGTCGGTCATCTGCAGACGTCCGCCGCGCAGGTCCCAGTCCAGCGCCTTGGCGAAAGCCGCAACGTGCCCGTCGATCCGCTCGCGCAACGCGTCGAAGGTCGATGAGAAGCGATGCAGCTGATCGAGCGAGCCGTAACTGGTGTAGCCGAGCGGATAGTTGCCCTCGGACCACGCCTGCCCGTTCACGTCGTGATCGCGAATGCGATAGCACTCGTCGAGCAACTCACGATTAAGCGCCTGCAGTCCACGGGCCTGCAGGCGCTGCGCATAGATCAGCGTGGGAAACCAGGCGCGAACCGCAGCCTGGCCGTCTCGTGCGCTCAAGCGCCCGAAGCAGCCTGTACCGGAATGGTGTTGGCCGTGCGTTCGACGCGATTCTTCTCGTCCAGGTACACCAGACGCGGTTGGTAGGTCCGCGCAGCACCGGCATCCATGGTGCCGTAGGCGCAGATGATGACGCGATCGCCGACACGGGCCTTGTGCGCCGCGGCGCCGTTGACCGAGATGATGCCGGAACCCGGCTCGGCCTTGATCGCGTAGGTCGTGAATCGCTCGCCGTTGCTGATGTTGTAGATATCGATCTGCTCGAACTCAAGAATGCCAGCCAGCTCGAGCAGCTTCGAATCAATCGCACAGGAACCGTCGTAATCCAGCTCCGCGTGAGTCACGCAGGCGCGGTGCAGCTTGCATTTAAGCATGTGCAATTGCATGGCGGATGGTCTCTCTAGGATCTTGGTCGTCGGTGGCCCACTAAGACATACACACGACGATCCACGGGTCTTGGAACGGCGGGCGGCCCACTAAGACATACGCCCGTTGCCCGTGACTGTGGTCACTGAGCGAAGAGGCTTGAGTTTAGCCGGAATTGCGCAGTGCATCAAACAATCGTCACATTCCCCCGCAAGCGCCCCGCGCGCCCCTGTCACACGGCCTCTGCCCGCAGATTGTCGATCAGGCGCGTGGTGCCGAGCACCGCCGCAGCGAGCACCACGAACTCGGTGTCGCCCGCCTCGGACGGACGCAGGTCCGGACGACGGATCGCCACGTACTGCGGCTCGAACCCCTGCGCCGCAAGCACCTCGCACTGCTCCCGGCACAACGCCTCGAAATCCCGGCGCCCGCCGCGCAGCCCTGCGGCAACCGCGCTGAGCGCCGCGTGCAGCGCCGGCGCCTTTCGCCGCTGTTCCGGGTCCAGATACTGGTTGCGCGACGACAGCGCCAGACCGTCATCCTCGCGCTCCGTGGCAACGCCGACGATGCTGATCGGCATGTGCAGGTCGGCCACCATGCGCCGGATCAGCTGCAATTGCTGATAGTCCTTCTCGCCGAACAGCGCGATGTCGGGCTGCACCAGATTGAACAGGATGCTCACGACCGTCGCGACGCCATCAAAATGCCCCGGCCGATGAGCGCCCTCGAGTTCGGCAAACGCCTGCGGCGCCACGACCCGGCTCAGATCGTCGCGACCGCCGGGGTAGATCTGCGCCTCGTCCGGCGCGAACAGCAGATCGCACTGCGCCGTCTCGAGCCGGGCCTGATCCTCAGCCAGGGTCCTCGGATACCGGCCGAAGTCCTCTCCCTCCCCGAACTGCAGCGGATTGACGAAAACCGTCGCAACCACGCGCCGCGCACGCCTCCGGGCCTGTTCCACCAGACGCAGGTGCCCGCGATGCAGATTGCCCATGGTCGGCACCAGGGCGACGGACTCGCCGGCGTCGCGCCAGCGTGCGACCTGCTCGCGCAGCGCCGCGATCGTGTGAACCGTCCGCATCATGCCCCCGCGAAGCAATGCTCGGGGGCTGGATACGCGCCCGACTTGACCTCAGCCACATAGTTACCGATCGCGCGCTCGATGTCGGCGCCGTCGATCATGTAGTTCTTGACGAAACGCGGCGTCCGCCCGAGCGTCACCGTCGGCGAAATGTTGAGGATGTCATGCAGGACCAGAATCTGGCCGTCGACATCGGCACCGGCACCGATCCCGATCACCGGGACCGACGATTCGGCCGCGATCCGCTTGCCGAGCTCGGCCGGAATGCATTCGAGCAGCAGCAGATCCGCCCCGGCCTCGACCAGCACGCGAGCGTCGTGCAGCATCGCCTCGGCCGCCGCATCCTCGCGCCCCTGAACACGGAACGCCCCCATCTTGTGGATGAACTGGGGCTGCAACCCCAGATGCGCACAGACCGGCACACCGCGGACGGCAAGGTATTCGACGATGCTCGCCTGCTCGCGCCCACCTTCGAGCTTGACCATCTTGGCACCGCCCTCCTGCATCACCCGCTGCGACGCATCCAGGGCCCGCTCCAGCGTGGCGTAGGACAGGAACGGCAGGTCGGCCATCAGGAAGGCCCGCGACAGGTGCGGCGCCACGCAGCGCGAGTGGTAGACGATGTCGTCGAGCGTCACCGGAGTCGTGGTCTTGCCGCCGTGCAGCACCATGCCGAGGGAATCCCCGATCAGGACCACATCGACCCCCGCCCGATCCTCGACCAGCGCGAAACTGGCGTCGTAGCAGGTCAGGCAGGCAATCTTGTCCCCCGCCTCCCGCATCCGCCGCAGCTCGGCGACGTTGACAGGCTTGCTGTTTTCCATGTGAGTGTGGCTCCTCGCGATGCCCCCGCGTCATGGCGACTGCGGAGATACCGGCATCGCGTCCGAACGACGGTGGCCCACCAAGACATACACGCGTCGCCCGCTCGATTTTTCAGAATGGGCGGCCCACTAAGACATACGCCCGTCACTGGCGGAAACGCCCGCCATCAATAGCGGTGCAAGTCTAGCGTATTTGCAGATCCGGACGCGCTTCCGCGGCACCGCCAAGGGGCGCCTCCCGCGCCGACCTCAAACCGCGGCCCAGAACCCGAGTCCGGCGGCGTCCACCGCAGCGGCCAGATCGGCAACCCGTCCCAGCCGGGCGATCTGGACCTCCGGTGCGATCTCGGCCCAGGGCACCAGCACGAAGGCACGCACGCCGATGCCGGGATGCGGCAGCGTCAGCGTATCGCTCTGGCAAACCGTTCCCTCGACATGGAGCAGGTCAAGATCCAGGACTCTCGGCCCCCATTTGCGCTCCCGCACCCGTCCGCAGCGGCGCTCGATCGCCAGCAGCGCCTGCATCAGCGCCGCCGGCTCCAGCGATGTCTCGAAGATCGCGACGGCGTTGCAGTAATCGGGCTGATCCTGCGGCCCCATCGGCGCCGATCGATAGAGCGACGACACCCGCAGCACGGTCCCGTACTCGCCCAGCAGTTCCAGCGCACGCCGCAACTGCCGAGGGGGATCACCAAGGTTGGCACCGAGCCCCACATAGGCCCGCCGATATCCTTGCGTCATTCGCTCGTGGCGACAGGCGGTTTGCGACCGCGGCTGCGGCTGCGGCGGCGCCGTTTCTTGCGTGCGGGTGGCGCATCCTGGGCCTCCGGCGGCGGCGCGGGCAAGGTCTCGCCCTGCTGCGCCTGCGTCCACCAGTCGGCAAGTTCCTTCGACACCTCACCTGCGGCGGCCCGCAGCAGCAGAAAATCGTAGGCCGCACGGAACCGGGGGTGCGTCAGCAAGCGCTTGGCGCGACCGCCCCTGCGCATCTCGAAGCGCGGCTGCAGCTGCCAGATCTCGCGCATCGGCAGGGAAAAACGCTTCGGAATCATCACGTGCTGCATCGCCCGCGCCAGCACCTGCTCGGAGGCCTGGGCGTAGGCCACATTGGCGTGATGGCCCTCGCGTTCGATCAGCGTCCTGATCGACTTGGCCACCGCCGGCCACAGCAGCGCCGCATAGAGGAAAGCCGGGCTCACGGTCTGCTCCGCAACGATACGGTCGGCGGTATTGGCCAGCGCGCGATCGATGAACTGCCGGTAACGGGCATCGCCCAGCGCCTCGTCGGTCATCGGCAGCAGTTCGGCGAGCAGGCCCTGATCCCGCAGACCATGCAGATTGGCCACCGCCTCGCGCGACTGCAGCAGCTTGACGATCTCGTCGAACAGCCGCGCCGGAGGGATGTCCCGCAGCAGCGGTGCCAATCGCCGGATCGGCTCGGCGGTCTTCTTCTCGATCGAGAATCCCAGCTTGTTGGCGATCCGGACCGCGCGCAGCATGCGCACCGGATCCTCGCGATAGCGCAGTTCCGGATCGCCGATCAGGCGGATCAACTTGCGCTCCATGTCGCCCAGACCGTCGGCGAAGTCCACGATCGAAAAATCGCGGATGTCGTAGTACAGGGCGTTGATCGTGAAGTCGCGGCGGAATGCGTCGCTGGCGAGGTCGCCGTATTCGTTGTCCGAGAGGATGCGCCCGGTCTCGTCGCGTTCGTGGGAATCGGTGATCGCTCCACGGAAAGTCGTCACCTCCACGATCTCGCCCCCCCAGCGGACGTGGGCGATCAGGAAGCGGCGCCCGACCAGCCGGCACGAGCGGAAGACCCGCTTGACCTCTTCGGGATGCGCATTGGTCGCGATGTCAAAGTCCTTCGGGGTCTCACCGACCAGCAGATCCCGCACGCCCCCCCCGACGACATACGCTTCATAGCCCGCATCCTTCAGGCCATACAGCGTCCGCAGGGTGGCTTGCGTGAACTGCGAGCGGGAAACCGGATGTTCCGCCCGGGGGATACGTCGAGGTTCGATGGACTTTGACCGCTTTTTTGTTCGAAACGCCTTGAGCCAGTTCATTGGTTGCGTATAATACGCGGCCTTCGACCCTACTGATAGCAGGGACGAAGGAATTTGCTCCCATCGTCTAGTGGCCTAGGACGTCGCCCTCTCACGGCGAAAACAGGGGTTCGAGTCCCCTTGGGAGTGCCAATTGCGCTGACAGAGCCCGCCTTGAAGGCGGGCTCTGTTTTTGGGCCACCCTTGCGTCAGCCCTCGGCCCGTTCCGGGACGGGTGGCAGCCCTTCGCCGGTCTCGATCAGCTCGACCAGCCGGGTGGCGAAGCGCGCGGCCGGCGCCCCGTCCACGGTCTCGTGATCGATCGCCATCGTCAGCGCCAGAAACTCGCGAATCTCGACCCGGTCCTCGACCACCGCCGGGCGCTTGAGCATGCCCCCCACCAGCAGGCTGATCGGCCAGATCGAAGGCCCCATCGCCCAGCCCCCCTTCGCACCGAACATGCCGACCGCGGTGACGTTAGCGGTCCCGATCATCGACTTGGCGAATACCGGATTGCGTCGCATCTTCCACCAGACCAGTGCCCGCACCCAGCGTGGCAGGCGCGCGAAACGGCGCGCCATCCTCGCCTCCTTGCCGTCGCCGAGCGAAATCCCGTTCATCTGCACATGCTGCGCATCGCGGATCTGCGCATGCACCGCCGCATAGTCCAGGCGGTTGGCGCCACGGACGATCTTGGTGACGGGCATCTTGAGTCCGTCGGCGGTTTCCCGCTCGACGATGGTCGACACGTCGACATCCTCGAACAGGTACAGCTTGCGTCCGCGCCGGAAGGCCTGGATCTCGGGAAACTCGCCCAGCGCCTGCCCCAGGCACCACACCAGATATGCCGTCAGCGACGGGGCCCCGCCCGGCAGCTCGGCCAGCGCGTGCATCCGCCGACGCAGCTCGGTGACATCGACCTCGCCGAAGCCGTGCACGTGATGACGGCGCTTGCCCTGTTCGAGCGTGTCCACGATCGGGTTGCGCGCGGTGGGAAATGCCACGACGCGGTGACGATGACTCATCTGCTCCACTCAGCTCCCCTTCCTGTTCGCGGCGCGCCCGCGCGCCGCTTTACGACGGCGATGCCCGTCAATCCGGCTTGCGTGCACCGTCGGCAACCGGCACCTCGACATCCATCCCAAGCCCGGACAAGGCCTTGATCTCCTCACCGAGCAGGGTTTCCTGCGCCAGCAGCCGCTCCGCGGTCCGGTCGAGTTCGGGCCGGTGCGCCCGCAGGATCGACAGCGCCTTCTGGAACGCAGCGTCGACCAGCTCCCGAACCGACTGGTCGATGCGCTCAGCCGTGGCGTCGCTGTACGCATGCTCCTGCGGTGCCGCAATCCCCAGATAGCTCTGGGGCGCTTCCTCATAGACCACCTGGCCCAGCTCCGGCACCATGCCGAACCGCGTCACCATGCTGCGCGCGATATCCGTGGCCTTGGCCAGATCGTCAGCAGCACCGGTGGAGATCTCGTCGAACACGGCGCATTCGGCAGCCCGCCCCCCGAGCAGAACGGCCATCTTGTTCTCGAGCTCCTCGCGCGTCATCAGGTAACGGTCCTCGGTCGGACGCTGGATGGTGTAGCCCAGCGCGCCGACGCCACGCGGGATGATCGAAACCTTGTGCACCGTGTCGGCTCCCTTGAGCGACAGCGCCAGGAACGCATGCCCCAGCTCGTGATAGGCCACCACCTGGCGCTCGTGCGGATTCAGGATGCGGTTGCGCTTCTCCAGTCCCGCGACGATGCGCTCGATGGCGCGGGTGAAGTCGTCGGCACTGACGGCATCCCCCCCGCGCCGGGTGGCCAGCAGCGCCGCCTCGTTGACCAGGTTGGCCAGATCGGCCCCCGAAAAGCCCGGCGTCAACGCGGCGATGCGCTCTGGATCAACGTCATCGGCCAGGCGCACCGAGCGCAGATGCACCTGCAGGATCTGGATGCGCCCGGTCCGGTCGGGCCGGTCCACCAGGACCTGCCGGTCGAAGCGGCCGGCCCGCAGCAGCGCCGGATCGAGAACCTCCGGCCGGTTCGTGGCCGCCAGCAGCACCAGGCCCTGGCGGGGATCGAAGCCGTCCATCTCCGACAGCAGCTGATTGAGGGTCTGCTCCTTCTCGTCATGCCCGCCGCTCATCGGAAACGCGCCGCGCGCTCGCCCGAGGGCATCGAGCTCGTCGATAAAGATGATCGCCGGCGCCTTTTCGCGCGCATGGACGAACAGATCACGGACACGCGCCGCACCGACGCCCACGAACATTTCGACGAACTCGGACCCGTTGATCGAAAAGAACGGCACCCCCGCCTCACCGGCCACCGCCCGTGCCAGCAGGGTCTTGCCGGTGCCCGGCGGGCCGACCAGGAGAATGCCTTTGGGCAGGCGCGCGCCCAGACGCCCGTAGGCTTCCGGAGCCTTGAGGAAATTGACGATCTCCTGCAGCTCAGCCTTGGCCTCGTCGACACCGGCGACATCCGCGAAACTGACCTTGGTGTCAGCCTCGACGTAGACCTTCGCCTTGCTCTGGCCGATCGACATCAGCCCTCCGCCCATGCCTTGGCGCTCGGCGAACTTGCGGAACAGGAACATCCACAGCAGATAGAACAGGGCAATCGGAATCAGCCATGACAGCATTTCGCGCAGGAACGTGTTTTCCCGCACGGCGTGGAAGCTGACATCGGATTTCTCCAGCACCGCCGCCATCTGCGGCTCGACCCGCTGGGTCACCACCTCGCGCACGCCGTCCGGACGCGGCTCCCTGAGGACTCCGCGCAAGGTCGACGTCGCCACCGCCACGTCGCTGATCTTACCGTCGTCCAGCAGTTGCACGAACTCGCTGTACGGCACCGTCTCGACGCTGCGCGCCCCGGACAGATAGGTCTGGATGACCAGCACGGCGAGCATCGCCGCGAGTACGTAAGCGAAATTGAAATGAAATTTCTGGTTCATCGGCGCCCGGGTCGTTGTTTCGTCCTTTGGAACACACGATAGCCGATTCCCGGCCCTGCCCTCCGGGCCCGCACGGGAACGATCCGGTCATGTGCATGCAACGGATTTTAGGTATGAACCTTGCTGTTCGAAATTGACACCCATCAACCGGACGGGCGTGTCGCAAACCCTCCCGTTCGCGACACCCGAACAGCCCCGGGCGATTGATTTGCGTCAATGTGGTGGGTCATTGACGTGGCGATACTTGGTCCGAGTTGATCGCGCAGTATCGGAAACTGCGCTGGAGGGAGTGGTCATGGCAGGCACAGCAGTTGTCAGCACAGCGGGAATCCCGGCCGCAAGGCCCGAGAACACACCCTTGAATCCGACTCGCCGCCGCTGGCAGATCCTGAACCAGCAGATGCGGGAAGGTCACGAACCCTGCTTCAGCACCGATAAGCGCCAGCGCTGCAACGAAGCCGGCTGCCGCTGGCGCGGCGAATGCCGATCGCTTCGGGCCTCCTGGCGACGCTGAGCTCGGCTATGCTGCCGTCACGGCACTGCCGTGCGGCTGCGGCGCGCCGCATCGGATGCAGCGCCCTCCATATGGTTTGTCCCACTTACCGAGGTGATCGATGTACTCGAGCGAGTCGTCGTCGCGATTCGTCAGCCTGCTTACCCGAGACACCCTGGCACTGATTCTCGCCGGCGGTCGCGGCAGCCGGCTGGGCGCCCTGACCAGCCACCGCGTCAAACCCGCCGTACCCTTCGGCGGCAAATACCGGCTGATCGATTTTCCGCTCTCGAACTGCGTCAATTCCGGCATCCGCCGCATCGGCGTGTTGACCCAGTACAAGGCACATTCGTTGATTGCGCACCTCAACGACGCATGGGGCTTCATGCGACGCGAGTTCAACGAGTTCGTCGAGATCCTGCCCGCCCAGCAGCGCACCGGCCCCGGCTGGTATGCGGGCACGGCGGATGCGATCTACCAGAATCTGGACATCATCCGGGCCCACAACCCCCAGTTCATCCTGATTCTCGGTGGCGACCACGTCTACAAGATGGACTACGGCATGATGCTCGGGCAGCACGTCGAGTCCGGCGCCGACGTCACCATCGGCTGCATCGAGGTCCCGCTGCCCGAGGCACGCGAATTCGGCGTCATGGGCGTCGACGCCGAGGGTCGGGTGCTGGAGTTCCAGGAAAAGCCGGAACAGCCCGCGCAGATTCCCGGCAAGCCCGGACTGGCCCTGGCCTCCATGGGCATCTACGCCTTCAATACCGATTTTCTGCTCGACACCCTGCTTTCGGATTGCAGCAAGGAAGTCTCCTCGCACGATTTCGGCAACGATATCCTGCCCGCCGCGCTGTCCGAAGGCCGGAATGTATTCGCCTTCTCTTTTCGCGATCTGCACGGCAATACCCAGGGTTACTGGCGCGACGTCGGCAACCTTGACGCCTACTGGCGCGCCAACCTGGAGCTGACCGGGGTCACCCCGCCGCTGGACATCTACGACAACGACTGGCCGCTGTGGACCTATCAGGTGCACGCACCGCCGGCCAAGTTCGTTTTCGACGACCCCGGCTGCCGGGGCATGGCCGTCGACTCGATGACCGCCGGCGGCTGCATTGTCTCCGGCGCCGCGGTACACCGGTCCCTGCTGTTCCCGTTCGTGCGGGTCGAGGAACACAGCGTGCTCGACGAATGCGTCGTCCTCCCGCGCGCCCGGATCGCGCCCAATTGCCGCATCCGCCGTGCCGTGATCGAAACCGGCTGCCACATTCCCGAAGGCACGGTCATCGGCGAGGATTCCGCGGCCGACGCGCAGCGATTCGAAGTCAGCCCCGAGGGCGTGGTCCTGGTCACACCGGAGATGCTCGGACAGGAACTGCCCTATGTCCGCTGAGGGCGATGATCGTGCCGCCGTCGTACTGCTCTGGCACATGCACCAGCCGGAGTACCGGATCGACGGTTCACCGCTGCTGCCCTGGACCTATCTTCACGCCCTGCGCGGCTACACCGACATGGCCGAGCACCTCGATGCGGTACCCGAGGCCCGGGCGGTCATCAACTTCTCGCCGGTCCTGCTCGACCAGCTGCTGAATCTGGCGCAGGACGCGCAGGCGCTGGCCGGGCAGGCATCGATTCCACCCGCCGAGCCGCTGCTCGCCGCCCTGCTGGAACTTCCCACCGGCGTCGCGCGCACTGCGGTCCTGCGCGCCTGTCTGCGCACCCACCCGCGCAATGCGCAGGATCGATACACCGACTACGCCCGTCTGGCGCAGACCGCCCGGAACGCATTGGAACAGGGCGAATCCGCGATCGCCGCGCTGTCCGACACGGTCGTCGGTGACCTCGTCGTCTGGTATCACCTGATCTGGCTGGCGGAGAGTGTCCGCAGCGGCGATCCCCGCGCACGTGCATTGATCGCCCACCGACACAACTTCGATGCCGGCCACCGCAGCACGTTGCTGGCACTGATCGGCGAACTGCTGACCAAGCTCGTGTCGCGCTACCGGCAGATGGCGGCCGAGGGCCGCATCGAACTGTCGATGAGCCCCTATTACCACCCGATCCTGCCCTTGCTGCTGGACTTCGGCAGCGCGCGCGAAGCCGCGCCGGACACGGCGCTGCCGGACGAGCCCTACCCCGGCGGCCGGCAACAGGCCCGCTGGCATCTGGAATCCGCGCGCGACCGCTTCGAACAGGTCTTCGGCATCCGCCCCCGCGGGTGCTGGCCGTCGGAAGCAGCGGTGTCCCAGGCGAGCATCGATCTGATGCACGAGCTGGGCTTCGACTGGTTCGCGACCAGTCAATCGGTGCAGAACGCGACGCTGCACCAGCACGGCGAACAGCTCGATCCGCACTCCTGCACCTATCGCCTGCGCGGCAACCACATGCTGTGCTTCTTCCGCGACGACGGGCTGTCCGACCGCATCGGATTCGTCTACAAGGACTGGCAACCGCGCGACGCCGTCGCCGATCTGGTTCATCGCGTCGAACAGCTCGCCACTCACCGCGAAGGCCGCACCGTGGTGCTGGCACTCGATGGTGAGAATCCCTGGGAGTACTACCCGGAAAACGGGATCGAGTTCGTGCGGGGCCTGTACCGCGCGCTGAGCACGCATCCCCGCCTGCGGATGGCGACCTTTGCCGAATGCTGCGACAACGCCGCCGACAGCCCTCCGCCGGAGCTGCCCCGCGTGGTCAGCGGCAGCTGGGTCCACGGGCAGCTGCTGACCTGGATCGGTCATGCCGACAAGAACCGCTGCTGGCAACTGCTGATCGACGCCAAGAAAGCCTACGACCGCCATGCCGGCGAGCTGTCGCCGGCAGCGCGCGAGCACGCCCTGCGCCTGCTCGGGATCTGCGAGGGCTCGGACTGGTTCTGGTGGCCAGGCGCCTTCAATCCCGAGGCCGCCGTGTCCGACTTCGATCTGATGTTCCGCGCCCACCTGCAGGCGCTGTATCGCGGGCTCGGCATCGACGCCCCGCCGGAGCTCGAACAGTCCCTGATATCGTCGGCCGCCGCCGATCCTCAGGCGGCCAAGGCGCTCGGCGCGATGCTGCCGAGTCGCTAGGGCCTGTTAACACCATGGCAATCGTTGCGACGGAAACCGCGCCATGCGGCGTTGCGAACCTCGGCCTTGGAACCCCCAAGGCCGGTGGTCCGCGCCTTGTCGCGCAAATTCCGGCAGCAACGCAGCGATCCTCCATAGCGCTTACAGCCCCTGGCACCGCGTACCAATGAACGTTCAGATCCCCCGCAGCGCCGGTGTCCTCCTGCACGTCACCTCGCTGCCGCCCGGCCCCCTGCTCGAGAATGCCGATCGCTTCGGCGTCTGGCTGGCGACGGCCGGATTCAGGGTCTGGCAGATCCTCCCGCTGGGGCCGACCGACCCGCATGGCTCGCCGTACCAGCCGAACTCCGGCTTCGCCGGTCACGCACCGCTGTTCGAGGACGCACCCGATCCGTCCGCTGAAGAAGTGGCGCGCTTTGCCGCCGACAACGTCGACTGGCTCGAGGACTATGCGCTGTTCCTGGCACTGAGCGCGGAGCATGATCAGGCCGGCTGGCCGTCATGGCCGGTACCGCTGCGGGATCGCGCACCGGCCGCACTGGACGCGGCGCGGCGCCGGCACGCCGCGGCGATCACCCGCGTCGTCCACGAACAGTGCCGGTTCGAGCGCAACTGGCAGGCGCTCAAGCAGCGACTCAATGCGCGCGGCATCCGCATCTTCGGCGATGTCCCGCTGTTTCTCGCGCATAACAGCGCCGATGTCTGGGCCCATCGGTCGCTTTTCGAGCTGACCGACGACGGCCAGTGTGAATCCTTCATGGGCGTGCCGCCCGATGCGTTCTCGGACGACGGCCAGTGGTGGGGTTACCCGCCGTACCGCTGGTCGGCCATGGCCGAGAGCGGCTACGCATGGTGGAAACGCCGCTTCGAGATCCAGGCGCGCCGCTTCGATCTGGTCCGGATCGACCATTTCCGCGGTCTGGTCGCATTCTGGCGGATCCCCCACCAGGCCGAATCCGCGCGCGACGGCAGCTGGGTCCCCGGTCCCGGTCGCGGCTGCATCGACGCCCTGGCGCCGGTTCTGGAGGGGACGCAGCTGGTCGCCGAGGACCTGGGCTACATCACCGACGATGTCGTCGAGACACGCCACCAGCTGGGACTGCCGGGCATGCGTGTCCTGCAGTTCGCCTTCGACGGCGATCCGGACAATCCGCACCTGCCACGCTGCCACCTCCCCGATACGGTCTGCTATACCGGCACCCATGACAACGACACGACGCTCGGCTGGTGGCAGCGGCTCGACGCCAACGCGCGTGCCGTTGTCGCACGGACGCTCGGGCAGGACGACCCGGTCATGCCGCAGGCGCTGGTCGAGTTCGGGTGGTCGTCGCCGGGCTTTCTGTCGATGACGCCCCTGCAGGATCTGATCGGACTGGGCAGCGAGGCCCGCATGAACATGCCCGGAACGGTGGACAACAACTGGCAATGGCGCTTCGACTGGACCCAGATCGGCGCCGACATGGCCACAACGATCCGTCAGCACCTGATCCGACACGACCGGTACCCGCTTTGAGTACGTCCAGCCACAAGCGCCGCAAGACGCGCCGCACCGTCAGCCGTCCCGAATCCGCGATTGACGCTGCGATCGCCGCCCTGGCCGCTGCGACCCATGCCGACCCGTTTGCGTTCCTGGGCCCCCACAAGCTGCGCACCCGGACCGCTGTGCGGGTGTTCCTGCCCGCTGCCGAGTCCATCCGCATCGGAGTCGACGGCCCCGACATGAAGCGGCGGCCCGGCACCGACCTGTTCGAATGGGCCGGCGACGGCGACCTGATTCCCGCGCAGTACCGCCTGCACTGGATCGACCGCAACGGCGGCACCCACGCCGAACTCGACCCCTATGCCTTCACCAGCGCCATCGGCGAGTTCGACCGCCAGGTGTTCGGCGAGGGCAACCACTGGGACGCCCACCACTTCCTGGGTGCCAACCGCGTCAGCGTCGACGGTTGCGACGGAGTCCTGTTTGCGACCTGGGCACCGTCCGCAGAACGTGTCAGCGTCGTCGGCGACTTCAACGGCTGGGATGGCCGGCGCCATCCGATGCGCCGGCAGCCGGGCGGCATTTGGGACATCTTCATCCCCGAACTTGCCGACGGCAGCGTCTACAAGTTCGAGATCCGCCAACTTGGCGGACGCGTCGCGCTCAAGGCCGACCCGTATGCGAAGCAATCGGAACTCCGGCCGCAGACGGCATCGGTCGTCGCCCCGATCTCGCGGCACCCGTGGGCGGACCAGGCGTGGATGCAGCACCGCCGCCAGCACGACTGGCTGCACCAGCCGATGTCGATCTACGAAGTCCACCTCGGCTCCTGGCGTCGCCATGACGATGGTGGCTGGCTGAGCTATCGCGAGCTCGCGGACACGCTGCCGGCCTACGTGCGCGACCACGGCTTCACCCATGTCGAACTGCTGCCGGTCATGGAGCATCCCTTCGACGGTTCCTGGGGCTACCAGACCCTCGGCTATTTCGCGCCGACCAGCCGCTTCGGCACGCCGGACGACTTCCGCGCCCTGGTCGATGCGTTTCATCAGGCCGGCATCGGCGTGCTCCTGGACTGGACGCCGGCGCACTTCCCGTCCGACGCGCACGGCCTGGCGATGTACGACGGCACGCCGCTGTACGAGCATGGCGATCCGCGGCGCGGCCAGCACCCCGACTGGGGCACGCTGGTCTACGACTACGGCCGCCCGGAGGTCCGCAACTTCCTGCTCGCCTCGGCGCTGTACTGGCTCGACGCATTCCACGTCGACGGCCTGCGCGTCGACGCCGTCGCCTCGATGCTCTACCTCGACTATTCGCGCCGGGACGGCGAGTGGCTGCCGAACGCCCACGGCGGGCGCGAGAACCTCGAGGCGATCGCCTTCCTCAAGCAGCTCAACGCCGTGGTGCACGAACGCTTCCCGGGTGCGGTGGTCGTCGCGGAGGAGTCCACCGCGTGGCCGATGGTGACACGACCGACCTGGGTCGGCGGACTCGGATTCTCGATGAAGTGGAACATGGGGTGGATGCACGACACCCTCGACTACATGGCGCTGGATCCGGTCTACCGCCAGTACCACCATGACAAGCTCACCTTCGGTCAGCTCTACGCCTACAGCGAGAATTTCGTGCTGCCGCTGTCCCACGACGAGGTCGTTCACGGCAAGGGCTCGCTGCTGGGCAAGATGAGCGGCGACCCGTGGCGCAAGCTCGCGCATCTGCGCCTGCTGTTCGCCTACCAGTGGACCTGCCCGGGGAAGAAGCTGCTGTTCATGGGTCAGGAGTTCGGCCAGGGCCGCGAGTGGAACCACGACACCGCGCTCGACTGGGACACGCTCGCCGATGGCGGCCACGCGGGTCTGCGCCGCCTCGTCGTCGACCTCAACCGGCTGTACGCAAGCCACCCGGCACTGCACCGCGAGGACTTCTCCGGCGCGGGCTTCGAATGGATCGACTGCCACGACAACGGCCAGTCGGTGCTCAGCTACCTGCGCAGGGCCGGCGAGCACTTCGTCCTCGTCGTTCTCAACTTCACGCCGGTTCCGCGTCGCGGCTACCGGATCGGCGTGCCGCGGGGGGGTGGCTACCGCGAGTGCATCAACAGCGACTCGGAACACTATGGCGGAAGCAATACCGGCAACTTCGGCACGCTTGATGCTATGCCGATCGAATGGATGGGGCGCAGCCACTGTCTGGAGCTGACGCTGCCACCGCTGGCCGCCGTCATCCTGGAACCGGTCGACGAACGGTAAAGCAGTATCCTGTTTCTAAGACGTCGAACAAGAATCGAGATCAGAGCGAATCCGACCATGGACTCTCAACCATCGACCTTCACATTGGAGCTGCAGCCCCGCCTTCCCGAGGCTCTGTCGCGACTGCAGGACCTTGCCTCCAATCTGATGTACAGCTGGGACCGGCGCATCCGCGGCCTGTTCTGGCGCCTCGATGCCGATCTCTGGCAGCGGTGCGGCAACAACCCGAAGGTGTTCCTGCGCCAGGTCGCCCAGGCCAAGCTCGACGCCGCGGCGGTCGACCCCGACTTCCTCTACGAATACCACGGCGCGCTGTCCGCATTCGACATCTACACCAGCACCCGACCCGGCGACGAGCTACGCGAACTGCTCGACCCCGATCACGACCTGATCGCCTACTTCTGCGCCGAATACGGGCTGCACGAAAGCCTCCCGGTCTATTCGGGCGGCCTCGGCATTCTGGCCGGCGACCACTGCAAGTCGGCGTCCGACCTGTGCGTGCCGCTGGTCGCCGTCGGCCTGTTCTACCACCAGGGCTACTTCACCCAGCAGATCGACGCCCATGGCCAGCAGCATGCGCTGTACCTGCCGGTGACGTCGGACGATCTCCCGATCCGGAAGGTGCTCGATGCCGACGGCCAGGAACTGCGGGTCGACGCGCCCATCGGCGACCGCACCGTCCACCTGCGCATCTGGCAGGCCGACGTCGGCCACGTACGCCTGATCCTGCTCGACTGCGACGTTCCCGAGAATCCGCCGGAGCTGCAACAGATCACCTACCAGCTCTACGGCGGCGGCCAGGACATGCGCATCCAGCAGGAGCTGGTCCTGGGGGTCGGCGGCGTCCGCGCGCTGCGCGCGATGGGCCTGCAGCCGACCGCCTGGCATATCAATGAGGGGCACGCGGCATTCTCGATCGTCGAACGCATGCGCGAGCAGATCGCCAACGGCATCGACTTCGATGCCGCCGCGGAGTGCGTCGCCAGCGGCACCGTGTTCACCACGCATACCGTGGTCCCGGCCGGGCACGACCGTTTCCCGCACGATCTGGTACTGCATTTTCTCGGGCCGCTGATCCGCGAACTCAAGGTTGATCCGGCGCGCTTCCTCGCCCTCGGCGCCGAACCCAGCACCGGCGTCTTCAACATGACCGCGCTGGCGCTACGCGGCGCGCGCTTCGTCAACGGCGTCTCGCAGATCCACGGCTTGGTCGCGTCCGACGCCGAACGCTACATCTGGCCGCAGATCGAGCCGGGCGAAAATCCGATGAACTCGATCACCAACGGCATCCACCTCCACACCTTCATGGCACGGCTGTGGGTACAGCTGCTGCACGACCATTTCCCGGAGTGGACCAAGCACCTGCTCGACCGCAGCTACTGGAACGCGATCGACCAGATTCCGTACCACCGCTTCGTCGCGGTCCGGCAGCAGCTCAAGCGCGACCTGCTGATCGACGTGCACGAACGCCTCTGCGAACAGCACCGGCGCAATGGCACACCCGAGGCGGTCATCGGCCGGATCACCCGTTTCGTGCAGGAGTCCAACACCAACGCTGTTGTCGTCGGGTTCGCGCGTCGATTCGCGACCTACAAGCGGGCCACCCTGATCCTGCGCGATCGCGAACGCATCGCACGTTTGCTCAACGACCCGCAGCGGCCGATGCTGATGATCTTCGCCGGCAAGGCCCACCCGCGCGACGAGCCCGGTCAGGCGCTGATCCGGGAACTCTATGCGGCGTCGATGGAAGACGATCTGATCGGCCGCCTGATCGTGGTCGAAGGCTACGACCTGCACTTCTCGCGCAACCTGGTGCAGGGCTGTGACGTCTGGCTGAACACTCCCGAATACCCGATGGAGGCCTGCGGTACCTCCGGCATGAAGGCCGGCATCAACGGCGTCGTCAACGTGTCGGTGCTCGACGGCTGGTGGCCGGAAGGCTACACCGGCGACAACGGTTTCGCGGTCAAACCGGTGGGCTCGCACTTCGACCCGGCGGCGCGCGCGGCGCAGGAGGGCAAGCAGTTGATGGACATCCTCGAGTCGCAGGTCATCCCGAAGTACTTCGGCCCCGAGAATGTCGGCTGGTCCGAGGAGTGGGTGCGGCTGTCGAAGAACTCCATGAAGACCATCATCCCGCATTTCAACGGCGAACGGATGATGCAGGACTATCTGCGCACTGCATACGGGCCCGCGATCGCCCGGGCCCGGGCCCTGAGCCAGGACGGACACTGCGGCGCGGTTGAGCTGGCCACCTGGAAACGCAAGCTGGAACAGGCCTGGGACGGCGTCAAGCTACGGCTGGCCGAACCGCCACCGAGCACGCTGAACTCCGACCAGCGCCTGCGCCTGCGCATCGACGCTAAACTCAACGGCTTGGCGCCGGAGGATCTGGCGATCGAATGCGTGCTCGGTCGCAAGATCCCGTTCGATGGCTTCGAGCCGCAGCTGGCGTTGCGCTTCAACCCGGGCACCCTTCTCGACGGACATGCCTCGTACGAACTCGAGCTCGACCCCCTGCCCGGCCTCCAGCACATCCGCATCCGGGCGTATCCGCATCATCCGATGATGACCCACCCGTTCGAGACCGGTCACATGGTCTGGTTGTAGGCACAGGCATCCGCCCGCAGGCGGTTCCGGACCCGCGTCCCGGGACCGCTCGGCCGCGTCCGCCCCGGATCAGCGGCAATCGTCCGCGCCGTCCCGTTCCTCGATTCCCGTCCCGACACCCGATGCCACAGCAGATCCTCTTCACCAGCAGCGAGCTGTTCCCGCTGGTCAAGACCGGCGGTCTCGCCGATGTCGTCGGCAGCCTGCCCGCCGCGCTGGCCGCGCTCGGCGCGGACCTGCGAATCGCCGTTCCGGCCTATCGCGGCTGGCGCGACCAGGTCTGCGACGTGCGCGGCATCGGACGGATCGCCACACCGGTGCACGCATTCGACATGTGGCAGGCGCGGCACCCGCAGATCGACGTGCCGCTGTATCTGTTCGACGCACCGGCGCTGTTCGATCGCCCCGGCGATCCGTATCACGACGAGCACCATCACGCGTGGCCCGACAACGGCGCGCGCTTCGGCGCGTTCGCCGATGCCGTCGCGCAGGCGGTCGTTCAGCGTGCCGATCCGGCGTTCGATCCCGACGTGGTCCACGCGCACGACTGGCAGACGGGGCTGGTCATGCCGTGGCTGGCCGAGCGCGGCGCCAGCGCCACGCGCATCTTCACGATCCACAATCTGGCGTACCAGGGCGTCTTTCCGGAAACGCTTGCCCGCACGCTGAACCTGCCGCCGCACTGGTGGCATATGGAGGGGGTGGAATTCCACGGTCACCTGTCGCAGCTCAAGGCCGGGATCACCTATGCCGACGCGGTCACCACCGTGAGTCCGAGCTACGCCCGGGAAGTGCAGACACCGGCATTCGGCTTCGGGTTCGAAGGCCTGTTGCAGTCCCGGGCGCATCGGCTGCACGGCATCGCCAACGGCATCGACGACCGGACCTGGGATCCGGCCCGCGATCCGCTGATCGCCAAACGCTACAACAGCGTCCGGGTGATGTCCGGCAAGCAGGCCAACAAGCTCGCGCTGCAGACCGAACTCGGCCTGGCACAGGACGACGCCCCGGCACTGATCGGCGTGATCACCCGCTTCGCGCATCAGAAGGGCATCGACCTGGTGATCGACGCGATGGAAGCCTTGATGACGATGCCGGTGCAGCTCGTCATCCTCGGCAGCGGCGACCGCGCGATCGAGCGTGAGCTGCGTCATCGCGCGCATGCCGCTCCGGACCGGATCGCCCTGCACTACGGCTACGACGAGGGGCTTGCGCACCGCATCGTCGCCGGCGCGGACGTGTTCCTGATGCCGTCCCGCTTCGAACCCTGCGGACTGACGCAGATGTACGCCCAGCGGTACGGCACGGTGCCCGTGGTCCACCGCACCGGCGGGCTGGCCGACACCGTCGTCGATGCCGACGACGACTCACTCGACGCCGGGACCGCGACCGGAATCCAGTTTCTCAACGCCGATGCCGGAGGCGTGATCTACGGCATCGACCGGGCCCTGCAGCTGCGCCGCGACGCCGCCGTGTGGAAGCGCCTCAGGCGAACCGGCATGGCCCGCGACTTTTCGTGGCGGCACGTGGCCGCCCGATACCTCGAGCTCTACCGCAGCGTCGGCAGCGCCGGGGCCGGACACTGACCGTTCGAGGTCGCGTCCGAACCCCTCGAGCCAAGACGCGGAATGCCGTCCATGGGATCATGGCGAACGTGAATACACGATCACGCCTCAACGTCGAAGCCCTGACCCAGCTGGCGCTGGTGCTGCTGCTCGTCATCGGCTGCTGGCTGGTGCTGCGGCCATTCTTTCCGGCGATCCTGTTCGCCATCGTCGTTGCGGTATCGACCTGGCCGGCCTACGCGTGGCTGCTGGCGCGGCTCAGATACCGCAGCGCCATCGCCAGCGCGATCGCCTGCACCGCAACGGTCCTGCTGGCGCTGGCCCCGGCCACCCTGCTGGTCATGTCCCTGGCCGACGGCGTCGGCTGGCTGGTCCAGACCGCGAATCAATGGTTCAAATCCGGCGCATTGCCCCCCGAATGGCTGCAGCACCTGCCGGTCTTCGGCGACCAGCTGCAGGCCTGGTGGCTGCAGGCCATCGACAACGGCGGCCACCGGCTCGCCGAACTGCTCGGCACCTTCGCCGACCCCGCACGACGCATGGCGATCACCAGCGGCCGTGCGCTGGGCAACGCGGCCCTGCAGCTCGTGCTGGTGATCCTGCTGGTCTACTTCCTCTACCGCAACGGCACCCGTCTCGGCGCCGCCGTCACCGCGGCCGCGGACCGCGTCGCCGGACCGTTCGGCCATGAACTGCTGGACACGGCACGGCGAACCATCGTCGCGGTCATGTTCAGCATCGTCGGCGCAGGGCTGGCGCAATCGATGGTGGCGACGCTCGGCTTCGCGATCGCCGGGGTCCCCAATCCGTTCCTGCTCGGCGCGCTGACCTTCATCCTGTCGCTGATCGCATTCGGCCCGCCGCTGCTGTGGGCCGGCGCGTCGATCTGGCTGTTCCGCAACGACGAGCCGGCCTGGGGCGTGTTCATGCTGGTCTACGGGGCGCTGGCGATCAGCTCGATCGACAATCTGCTCAAACCGCTGATCATCAGCCGCGCCAACCGCCTGTCCTTTGTGCTCACGCTGATGGGCGTGATCGGCGGCATCTTCGCGTTCGGCATCATGGGCGTGTTCCTCGGTCCGGCCCTGCTGGCCCTGGCCATCAACCTGACGGCGCATTGGCTGGAGCACGCACCCGGACACGACGGCCCGCCGGAGCCGACGCAGGCGCCGGACGGCTGATACGGATCAACGCCGGGCGGCGATGTCTTGGCGATGATGACTGTGTCCACCTGTCCGCCGCCAGACGATGCCCGCTCGCTCCCTTCTGCTGATGATCGCATGGTGGCTCGTCGCAATCTCCACGGCGACGGCCCCGTCGGCGCAGGCGGCGGAGGCCGCCCGCGCGGACGACGCGCCGCTGATCGTCTACGTCCGCGAGGGCTGCCCGCACTGCCGTGACGCCAAGGCCTATCTGGAAACACTGGGCACGCAGCGCCCGGAGCTGACCATCGTACTGCGCGACGTGGGCCGCGATCCGGTCGCCCGCGTCGAGCTCGAAACGCGATCACGCCTGGCCGGGATCTGGCCGCCGGGCGTCCCGACCTTCGTCTATCGGGACCGGACCCTGGTCGGATTCGCCACCGCCGAGCGCAGCGGCCCCGACATCCTGGCTCTGCTTGCCCCCACCGACGCCCCCGCGGCGAAGGACGGCGACGACACGGTCGACGCGCCACTGTTCGGCCGGCTCAGCGTGTCCGAACTCGGCCTGCCGCTGTTCACGCTGGCGCTGGGGCTGCTCGACGGATTCAACCCCTGCGCAACCTGGGTCCTGCTGTTCCTGCTGTCGCTGCTGGTCCGGCTGCGGAACCGCACGCGGATGATACTGATCGCCGGGACCTTCGTGCTGGTCAGCGGCGCCGTCTACTACGCGTTCATGGCGGCCTGGCTCAACGTGTTCATGATCATCGGCTGGTCCACGGGACTGCGCTGGGGGCTCGGCGCGCTCGCCATCCTGATCGGCGCGGTCAACGTCAAGGACTTCGTGGCGTTCGGGCGTGGCATTTCGATGTCGATACCGGATCGCGCCAAGCCGGGGCTCTATGCGCGGGTCCGATCGGTCCTCAACGCCGACGCCATCGCCGGATCGATGCTGGCCGTCGCGGCGCTGGCGGTCGTCGTGAACTTCGTCGAACTGCTGTGCACCGCCGGGCTGCCGGCGCTGTACACCGCGGTCCTGACCCAGCAGGCGCTGGCGCCCTGGCAGCACTATGCCTACCTCGGGCTGTACATCCTCGGCTACATCGCCGACGACGCGCTGATGGTCGGCGTCGCCGTCATGACCCTGTCGCGCAGCCGCCTCACCGAGCGCGGCGGCCGTTGGCTGAAGCTGATCAGCGGGACGGTGATGCTGATGCTGGGCGGGGTGCTGATCCTGCGCCCGCAGTGGCTGTTCTGAATCGCCGGTAGCGGCAGACGAGGCCATGCGCGGCCAGGGCCGCGCATACATCGGGCCTTGCGGCGCCCGGCAGATCGGTTGCAAGCGGAATGACCAGGGCCGCCTCGTCGGCCGCCGGCGGCTCGACCGTCGCGAACTGCCGCTCGAGGACCTCCACCCCCGCCTCGGACGCGTCGGCGCCCTTCTCCGCACGCTTGCGCACCCGGCGCCGCAGTTCGTCGTCCGGCGCCGAACACGCCAGGATGTGCAGCGGTACGCCCAGCTCCGCCGCCAGCACGCCGAAGCGTTCGCGGTCCGCTCGCCGCAGAAACGTCGCGTCGACGACCACGCTGTGCCCGCTCCGCAGCAGTTCACGCGCGAGATCGGCCAGTCTGGCGTAGGTCCGCTCGCTGCTGTCCGATTCGTAGATGCCGTGATCGAGCGCCGAACCGCTGCGTGCCTCAGCGGCCAGGCCGAACAGGCGCTTGCGCTCAACGTCCGAGCGCAGGCGGATTGCCGGCAGCAGCGCGCTGACCTCGGCGCTGACCCGCGACTTGCCCGATCCCGACAGTCCGTGCATCAGCAGCAGCCGGGGCTGTGATGGCAGGGTCCAGGACTGGGCCAGATCGAGATGGGTCTGCGCGGCGCTCATCAGCGCGCGGCGCTCCAATCCCGATGACGTGCGGGCCTGCAGGACCGCGACCTTGGCCCGGACCAGCGCGCGGTACACGCGGTAGAAATCGAGCAGATCGATCCCGGCGTAGTCGCCGGTGACCTCCAGGTAGCGGTTGATGAAGCGGTATGCAAGGTCGCCGCGCCCGCGATGCGCCAGATCCATCATCAGGAACGCCACGTCGCTGATCACGTCGATCCAGCGCAGGTCCGCGCTGAACTCGATGCAGTCGAAGGCCCGGATCCGGCCCTCGATCAGGACCAGATTGGCCAGATGCAGATCTCCATGCCCTTCGCGGATCCAGCCGTGCCGGCGGCGATCCTCCAGCCGACCCCGCAGCGCGCGGAAGCACGCACGGCACCACTGTCGCACCGCCGCGATCTGGGCCCGCTGATGCGGCGTCGCCGCCGCCGCTTCCAGCACACCGAAGTTGTCCTCCACCGGCTGCCAGACCGCCTGATCCGAACCGAAACCGCTGTCGGCGGGAGCAGCCGGCGCATCGAGATGGAACCGCGCGATGTCGGCCGCCAACTGCAGCAGGGCCGCCGGCTCCAGCGCCCCGCACTCCAGCACGCGGTCGAGCTGCGCGTCCTGCCCGAACTGGCGCATGCGCACCGCGTACTCGACGACCTCCGCCCCCGCTGCGTCGACGTCGCCGATGCGGGCGCCGCCGTCCGAGCGGATCACCTGCACCAGACCGAGATACAGCTCCGGCGCGAGCCGGTGGTTGAGCCGCAGCTCCGCCTCGCAGGCCTCGCGGCGGCGCTCGAGCGTCGAAAAATCGAGAAATCCGAAATCGACCGGCTTCTTGATCTTGTAGACGTAGTCTCCGGTCAGCAGCACCCAGGAAATGTGGGTCTGCAGCAGCGTAATCGCCGACACCGGGTGCGGATATGCCTGCTTGCCCAGCAGCGGGCGCAGCAACGGGGGCAACGCCGCGGCGGCAGCGTCGACCGAAGACTCGGGAACGGACATGGTCAGACTCCTGCTGGCCGAACAGCCTCGATCACGGCCAGAGCATCACGCATAAGGCGCCCAAGGGACTTTGATCTGCGTCAAGATCGTGCCGGCATGCCCCGACGGAGAGAATCCCGTAATGTAGAGAGCCGCGCGCAAGCAAGGGCGATGCATAAGAACTATAAAAAAGGGATTGCGAGATGAAGAATCGCAGGAGAAATGAGCGGGTCCCGGGCCCTGTGCCGCCTTGCAAGCCAGGCCGGATCCACATCGGAACCGCGGGATGGTCATATCCGCACTGGATCGGTTCCTTCTATCCGCAGGATCTGCGGGCCGGAGCCGAGCTGGGCTGGTACTCGCGTTGCTTCGGCAGCGTCGAGGTCAACAATACGTTCTACCGCCTGCCGCGCCCGCGCACCGTCGCATCGTGGCGCGAGCAGGTTCCCGACGACTTCCTGTTCTCGGTCAAGGCCAGCCGTTACCTGACCCACGTCCGCAAGCTCAGGGATGCCGGCGCCGGAACGCTGCGCCTCATCGAGGCGATCAGCGGGCTCGGCCCTACGCTGGGACCATTGCTGTTCCAGCTCCCGCCGCACTGGAAACGGGACGCCGAGCGCCTGAACGGATTCCTCCAGGCCCTGCCGGCCGATCAGCGCTACGCGATCGAACTGCGCGACCCGAGCTGGCTGCATCTGGAAATCCTCGACATCCTGCGTCGCCATCGGGTCGCCCTGTGCGTCTACGATCTGGCCGGGTATACGACGCCGATGATCACGACCGCGCCGTTCATCTATGTGCGCCTGCATGGCCCCGGCGCACCCTACTGCGGCAGCTACAGCGAGGCTGCTCTCGCGCACTGGGCGACGCTGATCCGCCACTGGCAGCAGCAGGGCAAGGACGTCTACTGCTACTTCGACAACGACGAGCTGGCCTATGCGCCCCACAACGCCGCAGTGTTGTCGGGGATGCTCGGCCTGCACCCGTCGACCGTTCCGCACCCGCCGCGCCGGCGGTCGCTGTCGCGACCGGCCGTCCATCACCGACCGCGCTGAAGCCGGCAGGGACGGGCTCCGCCGAAGCCGATGACACGCCTCGCGCCATCCGTCACCGCGAGCGCGCGGGACGATCACTCCGCCTCGGTCAGCACGATCTCCACGCGCCGGTTGCGCTGCAGGTCGTCCGGCGTGTCGCCGGTCGCGACCGGGCGGTACATCGAATACCCGACCGCTTCGAGGCGCAGCGGATCGATCTGGTGCCGGTCCTGGAAATAACGCACGACGCTCGACGCCCGCGCGGTGGACAGCTCCCAGTTGCTCGGGTACCTGGCCTGCAGCACCGGTCCGATCGGGACCCTGTCGGTATGACCCTCGACGCGAATCGACTCGCTGCCGGCCGCCAGCGCCGACGCCAGCTTGTCGAGGACCGCCCGCCCGGCCGGCAGAATCTCGGCGCTGCCGGTCGTGAACAGGATGCGGTCGAGTACGTGCACCGACAGCCGGTCGCGCAGTTGTTCGATCTCCACGTCCTTGGCGGCAATCTCGGCCTGCAACATGCCGCGCAGCTCATTGGCACGCTGCTCGAGTGCCTGCGCCTCGGTCTGGACGCTGACCGCCTGGGTCCGGCTCTGGGTCAGTTGCTCCTGCAGGCCCGCGTTCTGCGCCTCGCAGCCTTCCAGAGCGGTCCCGCACTGCCGCCGAGCGGCGTCGCACTGCTGCAACTCGGCACGACAGCCGGACACCGCCGCCTGCGATGCGTCGTAGGTCTTCTGCATGACGCAACCGCTGGCGAGCATCAGCACCAGCATCGATCCAATCGCTTTCATCGTCGCCGCTCTCCTGAATAACTGACTTGCCGCGCGGCACGTTGCGCGGTCCGTCGTCGATCGCCCCGTATTCGATCAGGCCGAGCCGGGCGCCATCAATGATGCGGATCAACCGCGAGCACCCACGCCATCGCGCCCGCACCGACGCGCAAACCTGCGGTCAGCCCCGCGGACCGGCCTAGCGCTGCAGCATCACCGGACATTCCAGGTCCTCCAGGAGACGCGCCAGCAGTCCGCGATCCTGCACCAGAAGATCCGCCGGCAGCATCACCAGCCGGGGCCGCCTGCGCCGCAAGGCAGGCAGCGCCTGCGCGCTGCCCGCGAACGGCAGACACTCCCACACCGGCGATGTCGGTCCCGCCGCCGCAGCCCCGAATACCCGTTCGATCATCGCCTGCGCCCGCAACCGCTGCGCCCCCTCGCGGTACAGCAGCACCGCCGGCGCGTGCGAGGGCTCGCCCCGCCACGGCGCCCGCTGCACGCGGCCCAGCACCAGCAGCTCGCCGGCCACCGGCGCGGTGACCAGATCGGCCAGCGACGGCTGCGTGCCGCTGACGGACCAGCGCACGCCAGCCGCAGGCGCGCGTCGCGCCAGCAGCTCGCGCAGACGCTCCGCCTGCAGTCGCAGGCTGCGGCTCAGGGCGCTGCGGTCGAGGCTGCGCTCGAGTGCCGGATGCGCGGACAGCTCGGTCATCCGAGGCAGCGACGCCGCGCGCAGCAACGCCTCGTCGGCGACCAGGGTTCCGGCCAGCTCGGCGTCGAGCCGGCGCGCCAGCCCCAGCGCCAGTTCGAGCGTAGCCGGGTCCGGCGGCGCGGCCTCCAGCGCGAGGACCACGCGCCGGACGACCTCGGCCGGCTCAGTGATGCGCGTCATCGTCGTCTTCCGCGTGATCGAAGGCCCGCCGCAGGCGACTGAACTCCCGCAGGCGCTGCTGCGCGCGGCCGTTGACGGTATCGTCCGGGTAACTGCCGTCAGCATCCGCGACACCGGCGGGCACGCCGGTGAGCAGTTCCAGCGCCTGATCGACCTCGCCGACCGCGTAGACGCTGAAACGCCCCGCCGCGACGGCCTCGACCACATCCCGCCGCAGCATCAGATGCTTGACGTTGGCCTCCGGAATCAGCACGCCCTGCTTGCCGGTCAGCCCGCGCGCCGCGCAGATATCGAAAAAGCCTTCGATCTTTTCGTTGACCCCGCCGATCGCCTGCACCGCGCCGAGCTGATTGACCGACCCGGTGATCGCCAGATCCTGGCGCAGGCCCAGACCGGTCAGCGCCGACAGCAGCGCGCACAGCTCCGCAACCGAGGCACTGTCGCCCTCGACGCCGCCGTAGGACTGTTCGAACACCAGGCTCGCCGACAGCGACAGCGGTTCGGTCCGGGCGAAACGGCTGGCGAGAAAGGCCGACAGGATCATCACGCCCTTGGAATGGATCGCACCGCCGAGCTCGACCTCGCGTTCGATGTCGACGACCTTGCCGGCGCCGAGACGCGCCGTCGCGGTGATGCGCGACGGATGCCCGAAGCGGTTGGCGCCGATCTCGGTCACGGCCAGGCCGTTGACCTGTCCAACCACCGATCCGTCGGTCTGGATCAGGCGGATGTTGCGCAGGATCGACTCGTTGACGCGCTCACGGAACTGGTCGCCGCGGTGGATGCGCTCGTCGATGGCCCGGTCGACATCGCCCGCCTCGATCGTCCGGCGCTGCGCCTGCCGGGCCCAGTAGTCGGATTCGCGCATCACGTCGAGCAGGCTCTCCATGTGCAGGGACAGCTTCTCGCCGTCGTCCGCACGGCGCGCGGCATGTTCGATCAGTCGCGCGACCGCGCCACGGGCCAGCGGCGCCAGGCCTTCACGACGCTGGACCGCGGCGATCAGGCGCGCATACAGCGCCGAGCTTTCGGCGGAACGTTCGATGTCCTCCGAGAAATCGGTCTGCACCTTGAACAGCAGCGGGAACTCCGGGTCGTACTGGCTCAGCAGGTAGTACAGCAGGCGGTCGCCGACCAGCAGCACCTTGACGTCCAGCGCGATCGGTTCCGGTTCCAGCGAGATCGTGCTGCCGAGGCTGAGCATCTGCTCCAGCGACTGGATGCGCACCTCGTGCGCGCGCAGCGCCCGCTTCAGACCGTCCCAGGCGTAGGCGTGCTGCAGGATCTTGCGCGCGTCGAGGACCAGATAACCGCCATTGGCCCGATGCAGCGCACCGCTCTTGATCAGGGTGAAATCGGTCAGCAGCGTGCCGAGTTGGGCCAGGTGCTCGATACGGCCGACCAGATTCTGGTAGGTGGGATGGTCCTCGTGCACCACCGGCGCGCCCTGCGCCTGGCTGTTGTCGACCAGCAGGTTGACGAAGTAGCGGTTGAACGGCGTCAGGCGCTGGGAGGCATCCGGCAGCGTCTTGTTTTCCGCGGCGAAGCGCCGGATCTCGCCCGAATTCTCGACGATGTCCTTGCGCACCTCGTCCAGGAACTCGCCGATCTCCTCGATGCCGCGATAGCGCCCGTTGGTCTCGTTGATCAGCATGTCGACAACGGCGCGGGTCACGTCCTCGTCGAGCGCCTGCACCCGCTGTTCGTGATCGCGCTGCCACGATGCGATCTGCTCCATCGCGGCGCGCAGCTCGTCGCGCACCGTCGAGGAATGCTGTTCGAGTTCGTGCTTCTCCGCGTCACTGAGCTTGTCGAAATCCTCCGGCCCAAGGACCTCGCCGTCCTTCATCGGCGCGATCGTGTAACCCACCGGCGTGCGCATCAGCATCACGTTGAGCGCGCGCGCATGCTCGCCGACGGCATTCATCGCCTGCTCTTCGCGCGCCTTGAAGTCGTCCTTGATCTCCTGCGCGCGCACCCGGTATTCGTCGCCCTCGAAGGCTGCGGGCAGACGGACAAGCAGGTTTCGAATCAGGTTGCGCATGTCGCGCTGCAGCTCGCCCCCTTTGCCGCGCGGCAAGCGCAGCGCGCGTGGCTTGTGCGGCAACGCGAAGTTGTTGACGTAGCACCAGTCCGGCGGCGGTGGCGCCTCGACCGCATGCTGGTCGAGGACGCGACGCACGGCCTCGTGCTTGCCGAGCCCCGGGGACCCCATCACGTAGACGTTGTAGCCTTCGTGACGGATGCCGACGCCGAACTTGAGGGCACCGAGCGCCCGCGCCTGCCCCAGGATCTCGTCGAGGCTTTCCAGTTCCGCGGTGGTCTGGAAATCCAGTCCGTCGAGGTCGCAGGCGTTGTAGAGCTGGCGACTGTCGAGCGCGTCGATCATGCGGCCTCCGGCAGCCGCGACACACCTAAAGGAGCGACGACGCTTGAACCCGATCCGGCCACGCCGACTTCACGCCTGCAGCATCCGTCAACCCACATGAGCGCCTCCTCTTGTTCTGTTCACCGGCATGGCGCCATCGCCGCTGCCGGGATTTCAGCCGAGCATGCTGGACCGCAGGGCCCGACTCATTGACCTGTATCACCGGCTCATCTCCCCGGGGGCTTCCGCGACACGGCTCAACGTGCCCTGCCGCCGTCGCGACGCACCCGCTCCAGCGCCCTGGCGCGACGGACGGCCGACCCTTCCACCATGCCGATGACCGTCTCCCGGATCGGACCGATCCCGCAGAACCGCAGGATATTGCGTTCCAGCGCCTTGAGGCTGTGCGCGCGGAAATACAGGCGGTATACGGTCCCCGGCATGCCCATCGTCACGATGATATGCGCGCTCCTGCCCTTCAGGCACTGCGTCCACAGACGTCCGCCGGCGCGCGGTTCGATCGCGAATCCGGGGCGGAGCACCTGCTCGAAAAAACCCTTGAGCCGTGCCGGCATCGACCCCAGCCACAGCGGATAGACGATCACCAGATGGTCCGCCCACCCGATCGCGTCCTGCGCCTCGCGGATTGCCGCCGGGGTCCGCGCCGCCGTCTCCCAGTCCTGCCGCCTGGACAGCAGCGGGAAGTCGATGCGCGCGACGCGCAGACGCCGGACCCGGTGCCCGGCCGCCCGTGCACCGTCTGCATATGCCGCGGCCAGCGCGTCACAGAAGTGTCGCCCCGACGGATCGGGATGGCCCTGTATGACCAGAATGTGGCGCGCCGCCTTGCGCATCGGCTGACTCCCGGGAAAATCCACACCATGGCCGCGAGCGTAGCGCCGCCGGGATGGCGGGCGGCTGATGCGGATCAATCGACCGAATTCCGGTGTGGCTGACACATGTCAGTTGCACCCGGACAGCGCTGGGGCAAGCTGAGACGATGAACATGTGGATGGAATTCGGAGCCTGCGTCGTCGCCATCTGGTTCGGCGGCGTGCGCCTGTCCCGATATGCCGACGCGATCGCCGAAAAGTCCGGACTGGGGCGCAACTGGACCGGCATGATTCTGCTCGGCACCGTCACCTCGCTGCCGGAGCTGGTCACCGGCGTCAGTTCGGTCACCGTCGCCGGGGTCCCGGACATCGCCATCGGCGACGTGCTGGGCAGCACCGTGTTCAACCTGGCGATTCTGGCCGTGGTCGAGGTGATCACGCGGCCGGACTCGCTCTACACCCGTGCCAATCGCGGACACACCCTGTCGGCCGCGTTCGGCTCGATCCTGATCGGCATCGCCGCGCTGTCGTTGCTCGCGGCGGCGCAGGGCGCTCCGGTCGGCATCGGACACGTCGGGATCTACGTGCCGGTGATCGTGCTCGTCTATCTGGTGGCGATGCGGCTGGTGCATCGCTACGAGCGCCATGAAATGGCCGAGTTCGTCGAGTCGGCAACCCCGCGCTATGACCACATCAGCCTGCGCCGGGCGCTGCTCGGCTACGCCGGCGCCGCCGCGATCGTCGCCGCGGCCGGCAGCTGGCTGCCGTTCATCGGCGACGAGATCGCCCGGGCGCTCGGCTGGCACACGTCCTTCGTCGGCACGCTGCTGATCGCTGCGGCGACCTCGGCGCCGGAACTGGCGGTGACCGCCGCGACCCTGCGCCTCGGTGCGCTGGACATGGCGATCGCCAGCCTGCTCGGCAGCAATCTGTTCGACATCCTGATCATCGCGATCGACGACCTGCTGTACCTGCCCGGCCCGATCCTGGCCGACGTCTCGCCGGCACACGTGTTCTCCGCGATCTCGGCGATGATCATGACCGGGCTGGCGGTCGTGGGCCTGTTCTACCGCCCCGCCGGACGCCTGCTGCATACGATGGGCTGGATCGGCCTGTCACTGGTCGCGCTCTATCTGACCAACGCCTGGCTGCTGTTTCACTTCGGCGGCTGATCCGGACCGGCACGACGGTACAGCCAACCCCGCCGGATCAGCAGCTTTTCGAGCTCGACCGCCCAGAACACGACCGCCGACAGCAGCACCGCGGCCAGCAGCTCGACCGCCGACAGCGGCGCGGTCTTGAAGATCGCGTTCATCCACGGCAGGTACAGGACCGCGAGTTGCAGCACGAAGGTCAGCAGCACCGCGCCCAATAGCGGACGATTGCTCAGCAGGCCCTGGGTGAACAGCGACTCCGTTTCGGAACGGATCGCCAGCGCATGTCCCATCTGCGACAGCGTCAGCACCGTGAAGGTGATCGACTGCCAGTGACCATCTCCGACCTCGATACTCACGGCTTGCGTCAGCAGCGTGACCGCCGCCATCAACAGACCGACCCAGATCACGTGATATCCAAGCCCGTGAGCGAAGAGGCTTTCACGCGGTGGACGCGGCGGACGCTGCATGGCGTCGCGATCGACCGGCTCGGCCGACAGCGCCAGGCCCGGCAGCCCGTCCGACACCAGATTGATCCACAGGATCTGGACCGGCTGCAGTGGCATCGGCAGCCCCAGGAATGGCGCCAGAAACAGCGTGAGAACCTCCGCCGTGTTGGTCGTGACCACGTAGCGGACGAACTTGCGGATGTTGTCGTAGATCCGGCGCCCTTCGCGCACCGCGGCCACGATGGTGGCGAAGTTGTCGTCGAGCAGGACCAGATCCGCAGCCTCGCGCGCCACCTCGGTGCCGACCTTGCCCATCGCCACGCCGATGTGCGCACTCTTGAGTGCCGGCGCGTCGTTGACGCCGTCGCCGGTCACGGCGACGAACTCGCCGCGCGCCTGCAGCGCCTTGACGATGCGGATCTTCTGCTCCGGCGTGGCCCGCGCATAGACGCGGATCGACTCGACGCGCCGCTCCAGTTCGGCCTGATCCAGGCGGTCGAGATCGCTGCCGGTCAGCACCTCGCCGTCGGCGTCGAGCAGACCGAGACTGCGGGCGATGGCCCGCGCGGTCGCCGGGTGGTCGCCGGTGATCATCACCGTGGTGATGCCGGCCCGGCGCGCGGCCGCGACCGCGGTGGCCGCTTCGTCCCGCGGCGGATCGATCAGCCCGACCAGGCCGACGAACTCCATCTGGCTTTCGGCCCGCTCCAGATCCGGCGGCACCGCACCCATCCGGCGCTGCGCGAGCGCAAGGACGCGGCAACCGTCTGCGGCCAGGCGTTCGGCCTGGGCCGTCACCGCCGCGGCGTCGAACCCGCCTTCCGCCGCGGTCGCGCAGCGCGGCAGCACGGTCTCCGGCGCGCCCTTGAGCAGCGCCAGAACCCCGTCGTCGAGACGATGCAGCGTGAGCATGCGCTGGCGGTCGCTGTCGAACGGCAACTCCGCCTGCCGCGGGTACTGCGCACGCAGCGCCTCGGGATCCAGGCCGATGGTCGCCGCGCCCTCGATCAGCGCCGTCTCGGTCGGATCGCCGAGCAGCAGCCCGTCGGCGTCGAGTCGCGCATCGTTGTTCAGGATCAGGATGCGCCCCAGCGCGTACCCGGCCTCCGGCGGCAGCGTCGCGTCGGGCTGCGCCGTGCCCGCCAGCCAGTAGCGCTCCGCACGCATCCGGTTCTGGGTCAGCGTGCCGGTCTTGTCGGAACAGATGTAGGTCACCGAGCCGAGGGTCTCGACCGCCGGCAGTCGCCGCACCAGCGCATTGGCCCGCACCATCAGGCTGGCACCACGGCTGAGCGTCAGCGTCACCACCGCGGGCAGGGCCTCGGGGATCGCCGCGACCGCCAGCGACACCGCGGTCAGGAACATCAGCAGCGGTTGCTCGCCCCGCAGCACGCCGGCGCCGAACATGATCGCGCAGATCGCCAGGATGATCAGGGACAGCACCCGGCCGAAGCGCGTCAGCCGGGTCTGCAGCGGCGTCCGGACTTCTTCCTGCGCCGCCAGCAAGTCGGCGATACGCCCGACCTCGGTGCGCATCCCGGTGGCGACGGCGATCCCGATGGCGCGGCCGCGCACCGCCAGCGTGCCCTTGTAGGCCATGTTGCTGCGTTCGGCCAGCGGCCGGTCGTCGTCGAACGCATCGGCCGACTTGACCACCGGCTGCGATTCGCCGGTCAACGCCGACTCGTCGCTCTGGAACTGCACGGCATCGAGCAAGCGCAGGTCGGCGGCGACGATGTCGCCGGCGTCGGTCAGCACGATGTCGCCGGGCACGACCTCTTCGGCCGGGATCACCCGCTCCTGCCCGTCGCGCAGCACCGTCGCGTGCGGCGCGGACAGCTCGCGCAATGCGGCAATCGCGCGATCGGCACGGTACTCCTGCAGGAATCCGATCACGGCGTTGATCAGCACGATGACCAGAATCGCGATCGTATCGACCAGATCCCCGAGCGCACCGGACACGATCGCGGCGACGATCAGCACCAGGATCATGAAGTCCGCGAACTGTACCAGAAACATCGCCAGCGGCCCGCGCTGGCGGGCCTGCGCGATCTGGTTGCGGCCATGCGCATCGAGCCGTGCGGCGGCATCGGCGCCGGACAGGCCGCGTTCGCGGTCGGAGCGCAGCTGATCGACGCTGTGTTCCGGTGACAGCAGGTGCCAGTCGACGTCGGCGCTCTGCGATGGAGACGATGATGGAATGTGCTCGCTCATGATGCCGGTCACTATCGACGATCCGTCACAACGGCACACTGATCGGCATCAGGCGCACCCGGGCGCGCCGCCGTCAGTACACCTCGAAATGCACCTCGGGCGTGCGCTGCCGCTGTCCGTCCGCCGCCGTCACCTCCGCCTGGGCGCGATGATGCCCCGCCTGCAGCGGCCACGCCCAGGCACCGGTCGGTGTGGTGGCGACGACCTGTCCGTCGACGATCCAGCGCACCTGGGCCGGCGTCCCCGCCCACGCCAGCTCGAACTCGAAGGCCTCCAGTGGATCGGGAATCCTCGGGTCCCGCGCCAGACGCAGGCCGTCGAAAGGCTGACTCAGGCGCGCCTGGTCCGGAACGTCGCGCCACGGCGGCGCGGCGTCGGCGCCACTGCCGACCGCGCCGCCGTCCGGCGCCGCGACCGCCAGGACCCGCTGCGGATCGGCCGGCAGGCTCGCCAGCAGGCTACGCACCAGCAGCGCCGCGCCGCGCGCGCCGGTGACGCCGGACGTCGCCCGCCCGGACAGGTTGCCGACCCAGACTCCGACGACGTAGCGACCGTCGTAGGCCACCGTCCACGCGTCCCGATAGTCGCTGGAGGTGCCGGTCTTGACCGCGGTCCGCTGCGGAAACGCGAGCACGCCGCCGTCGCCGAACTCGAGCAGGCGCGCCGCCGGGTCCGACAGGATGTCGCCGATCCGCCGCGCCGCCGCCGGTGCGATCAATGCCTGCTCCGGTCGCGGCTCTCGGTCGTCGGCGAACACGGTCAGGGGCTGGTACCGCCCGGCGCGTGCCAGCGCGGTATACGCCTGGACCAGCTCGTAGAGGCTCAGCTCGCCATTGCCCAGCGCCAGGCCGTCGCCGTAGACCGGAGCGCCCGCGTCGAGGCTGCTGACGCCCAGCACCCGCAGCCGTTGCAGGAACGCCTGCCCGCCGACGAAGCCGAGCGCGCGAACCGCCGGGATGTTGAGCGAGTTGCCCAGGGCCTCGCGCAGGCTCACCGCACCGTAGTGGGTCCGGCTGTAATTGCGGTATTCGTGCAGACCGGTGTTCACGGCCTCGTTCAGGCGCGTGTCGGCAATCAGGGTCTCGGGCGTCCAACCCCGCTCCAGCGCCAGCGCGTACAGCAGTGGCTTGAGGGTCGAGCCCGGCTGCCGCGGCGCCCGCACCGCATCGATGCCGACCACGTCCGGATGGTCGGCGTCGGCGACCGCCCACGCCCGGATGCGATTGCCGTCGAGGTCCACGACCAGCGCCGCTGCCTGATGCGCGTCGATCCCGCTCAGGTCCTGCAGCCGGTCCCTCAGGAACGCCTCGGCCCGCTGCTGCAGCCGCGGATCGAGACTCGAGCGCAGCACAGTGTCGCCGCCCGGTGGCAGGGCCGCCACGCGCCGGTGCACCTCGGCGACGAAATGCGGCGCCCGTGCCGCCGGCACCTGTCGGCGCCAGTCCAGCGCGATCGCGGTCAGCTCGGCCGCCGACGTGGCCACCGGCTCGGGCGGCTGCGTCAGGGTCGCGGCCAGCCTTCCGATCGCCGCGGCCAGACGCTGCGGTTGCTGCGGCAATCGCGACGGCGCCCGCACCAGGACCGCCAGCGCCAGCATCTCGTGCGCGCTGAGCGTTTCGAGACTGCGGCCGAAATAGAATTCGGCGGCCTGCGCGACCCCGCGCCGGTTGCCGCCGTACGGCACCTGGTCGAGATAGAACTCGAGAATCCGGCTCTTCGAAAACCGTCGTTCCAGACGTGCCGCCTCGAAGCCCTCGACCCAGCGCGACCACAGCGTGCGCGGGCGTGGATGGAGCATGCGCACCACCTGCTCGCTGATCGTGCTCGCGCCTCTGACGACGCGACCGGACCGCAGGTTCTGCCACGCCGCCGCGGCGCGGGCGCGCCAGTCCGGACCATGGTGGCGCCAGAAGCGACGGTCCTCGGCCGCGACGACGGCCCGCCGCAGCAAGGGCGGAACCGACTCCAGCCGGCGCTGCCGTGTCCGGTTCCAGTCACCGTCGAAGCGCTCGTTCAGGACACCGCCGTGACGGTCGAGCACGACACGCTGCGCCGGCCCGCTCTGTTGCGGGACCAGCGCCTGCGGCAACGGCCGCTGCGCCAGCAGCGTGGCCAGCCCGAGCCCGACCAGGGCGGCGGCGATCCCCGTCGCCGCCCGGCGCGCCGTCACCCGGAGCAAGGGCCCACGACCACTCACCGCGCCGGATCGGGCGGGTCGACGATCACGCGCGCGCTCGCCGAATTGCCGTAGACATCGGGCGCGTACATGCGCTCGGCGTGCGCCGGACCGACGGCGAAGGTCCCGCTGGCGGTGACCTGCCCGAACCAGACCAGGCGGTAGCGGCCGGCCTCGATCCAGTCGGCGTAATGGCGCACAGCATCGAAGCGCAGCTCACGGTGATAGAACGGATACGGGTAGGCGCCGCCATTGACGGCCGCCTCGAGATCGAGTCCGGCTGCGTTCGCCAGATCCGGATTCAGCGGCTCGATCGCGGCCGGCACCGGATCGTCGACGACCACGTAGCTCATCTGCGCCGGAACGTCGACGCTCAGTTCGACCATCACCCGCTCGCCACGACGCAGTCGCAGCGGTGACGACAGCGCCTGCCACTGCCCGTCCCGCAACACCGAATAGCGCCGTTCGACCGCCAGCCCCGCGGCAAGCGCCGACGACTGCTCCGGCGCCCGGTAGCGCAGGCGCGTGTCGACATAGGCATGGCCGTGGCCGTCCGGCGTCAGCCTCAGCGACTGCGGCACGCCCGCATCGTCGCCGCCCCCCGCTGCCGGCAACGGCTGCTGCAGCGTGCGGCTCCGGGTCGACAGCTCGACCGTGGCGACCGGCGCGTGATCCAGTTCCACGGCGATCTGCAGTTCTGGCGGCGACGTCTCGTAGCGCTCCGCCAACGCCAGCAGCGCCGCGGTGCAGAACAGGTTCTCCTGGGTATTCGACCAGTGCGTGCGCTGACCGCGCAGCGCATTGACGTGCCGGGCCAGCTTGAACACGCGCTCGTCGGCATCGCCCGCCGCGGTCTGCGCATCGGCCTCGACCAGTGCCGCCAGCGCCGCGCACTGCGCGCGCAGCGACGAACCGAGCAACGCGGCTTCGTCGGCAGCCGCGTCGTCACGCAGCGCCAACTGTCCCGCCGAGGCCTGTGCGCGCGCGAGAATGCGGTCGCGCAGGCGCGGCATCTGTTCGGGCGCGAGCTGGCGCGCGGCATCGAGCATCAGGCTCTCGCCGAACAGGCCCAGCTCCGGTGCATGCGCCAGCACCCGCTGCAGCGCGTCCGCGCCGATCCGGCCGCGGGGCGCCAGCGCCGCCAGCGTCACCGCGCGCAGCTGCGTCCGCGCGGGAGCGTCGCGATAGCCGCGCACCGCCGGATCCTCGCGCAGCAGACCTTCGAGATAGTGGTCGAGCCGCTCCCACGCCGCCTCCGGCGGCGCGTATCCCAGGCGCTGCAAGCGGGCGAACGCCAGCGCCGTGTACGCCGACAGATACGGGCTCTCATACCCGTCGGCAGCCTTGAAGAAGGCCATGCCGCCGCCCGCGGTCTGGTAGTCGGCCACGTGCGCGAGGGTTTGTTCGATCAGCTCGGCGGCACCGGGCCATTCGACGGTCTCGCCGAGGCGCGCATGCAGCTTGAGATAGTACGCGGCCATCGTCGCGCGGCTGATCTGCTGCTCCCAGCAGGCGTAGGGGTAGTCGCGCATGTAGCCGAATGCGCCGTCGAGGCCGCCGACCAGGGTCGGAGAGAAGCGCAGTTCAAGCTGAGCGTCGCCGCCCGGTGGCGGCGATATCGTCTGCTCCAGCACCTTCCCGGCGGTCAACACCGCCCAGTCCGCCGCTGCCGCGGTCCAGCGCGGACGCCGGATCGGCACCTCGGTCACCAGCGCGTCGCGATCCTCGGCATCGCCGGCACGCGCCTCGATCTTGAGAACATCCGCATCGCCGATGCTCAACGGCAGCGCCAGCATCCGCCGCTCGTAGGCCTGCAGCGGCACGGTCTGCCGCAACACGCCGGTCGCGGCGCCGGACGCCTGCAGGCTCACCTCGAGATCGCGCGCATGGTCGCTGCGATTGAGCAGGCTGAACTCGGCGTGGATCTCGTCGCCCACGGCGAGACGCCCCGGCAGCAGTGCACGCAGCTCGGTGGGCTTGTTCACCCGGATCTTGCCCTGCCCCAGCCCCATCCGGTCGCCCGGCGTCACCGCCATGGCCAACACGCGCCAGCCGGTGAGCTGATCCGGCAACGTGAACTCGAAACGCGCGCTGCCGGCGGCGTCGGCCGACAGACTCGGGTTCCAGTACGCGACGAAGCGGTCGATGGCGCGCAGCGACAGCGCCGAGCCGCCATCACCGCCGGCGCTGGCCCCCTTCTTCTCGAACTTCTGGCGACCGACCAGACGCGTCAGCAGGCTGTAGTTGCCCAGGTCCAGCGGGTCGAGAACAGTGAAGCCGCGCAGGGGATCGTAGGCAGCGGTGCCGTCACCGATCAGGTCGAGCACGGCCTCGTCGACCACGGCGACGGCAAATGCGATCGGTCCACCGTCGTCGTGCGCGGCGCTGGCCTGCAGCGTGACCGCGACCGGCTCACGCGGCCGGTAGTCTCGCGCCGTCAGGTTCACCGCAACGTCGATGCGGCGATACGGATCGTCGACCTGCAGGGGCAGATACCCCATGCGGAACGTGGGCTTGCCGAGATCGACTCCCGCCTCGACCGGTACCGCGACCCGCGGCGACTGCACCACCACGGAGACGTAGGCACCCGGCAGATACTCCGGCTCGATCGGCAGTTCGATCGTTTCGGTCGCCGTCGCCAGCGTCACCAGACGATGCATCAGCACCCCGTAGCGCTCGACCGTTACCAGTGCCCGCGCGCCGGGAAACGGGTTCTTCACCAGAATGCGCGCGGTCTGCCCCACACGATAGCGATCCTGGTCCGTCTGCAGTTCCAGGGCATAGTCCGGCGTGTCCTCCCAGACCACGGCCTGCGGCCCCTGGACGTAGATCCAGGTCTGCGTCTGCTGCAGACGATCGTGGCTGTCGCGCAGCATCGCGGTGATGCGGTACTGGCCCGCGGCATCCGGCACGAAGCGGCAACGCATGCCCTGTACCTGCGAGCGCCCCTTGCAGGTCTCGACTCTCGACCACTGATGGCTGTACCGGGTCAGATAGGCATTGCCGGCGCCCTTGACCCGTGCCCCGCGGGTCTGTTTGCGCTCGACCTTGACGTAATAGGGCACGCCGGCCAGCGGGGTGCCATCCATGTCGACCACCAGCGCGTCGACCTGTGTCGCCTCGCCGGCACGGGCGATCCAGTCGTCATATCGCAGGCCGATCATCCGGTCGCGTCCACGCAGCGGCCGGCTGACGCGCGCGCTGATGCTGCGCCCGCGATCGTCGTCGACGCTGCCTTCCAGCAGCAGGCGCCCGACGTAGATATCGCTGTCCGGCACGGTGACCGACGTCCGCCACCGTCCCTGCGCATCGAGCCGGTCGCGCTGGTCGAGAACCACCGCGACCGGCCGCGTGTCCGGCGCCGCGCTGTCGAAGCTGAAACGCCGGGCCAGCCGCTGCTGCGGCGTGAACGCCTGCGGCTCGATCCGCGCCAGGGCCCGTACCGGCGCCTGCGCGAAGGCGCCACCGCCGTGAAGCTCCGCACTGATCTCCGCCTCGACAAGCTGCCCCGCCTCGACGCCCTCGGCATTGAGCGCCGCATGGACGCGAAACGGTGCCGGCGTGAAATCCGCGACCAGCATGCGCATCGCCTCCAGCGCGACCTCGGCATACGACGGTTCTACTTCGAAGCGGTACCAGCCGACCGCGGCCTGCGTGGCCAGATCGAAGGCACCGTCGAGCGCGCCGAACGCATCCAGATCCACATTCTCGCGTTGATGCACCACGGTGCCGGCCGCATCGTAGACGCGCAGTGTGTAGCGCCCGGCAGGTGCCGGCGCGAGCCGCTCGCCGGCATCGTCGCGGACGTACAGCTTGTACTGGACGGTGTCACCGGCCCGGTAGACGCCTTGCGCGGTGGTGCCCCAGGCCCGCAGATGCGCGTGACGGGTGCGCCGCCAGGCCGCGACCTCGGCATTGGACGCCCGCCAGGTATCGACCTCGAAGGCATGCTGCAGCGGCAGCAGCGCCTGGTCTTCGCCCTGCCGCACCCGCACGATCAGGCTCTGATCGACCTCACGCCAGGCCCGTTCGAGCCTGGGGTCGATGTCCGCGGCCCCCGGCAGCTGCGCCACACCTTCGGCATCGGTGCGCGCGGCCGCCAGCACTTCGCCGCCGAACCCGTCGAGCAGTTCGATCCGCGCATCGGCGAGGGCGGCGCCGTCGCTCATGCGGCTCGCCCATACCAACGTGTTGCCGTGTCCGAACTTGACGTGCACCTGCCACGGCGTCACCTGGGCGAAGAACGCATGCCCCTGTTCCGGCCCCACCACCTGTCCGTCGGCCCGTGGCCGCAGACTGCCGAGCACCGCGCCCGAATGTGCCGCCACCATGTCGCGGACACCCAGCGGCATCGCGAACGCGACGTTGCGCACGTCGTCGACCGGACGCAGCAGCGTCTGATCCTCGTCCAGGCCCGATGCCGTCATGCGGTCGTAACGCGCCTCGATGGTATCGAGGTTGGTCACGACCGCGGGGACATCGGTCGCCAGATCGGACTCGACCACCGCCTGCCGGTGATCGAAAACGAAACGCGGCGCCCGCGGCCCGGTCTCGAGGCTGACCCTGGCCGGCGCGTCGAGCACCCGGCCGAAGCGGTCGGTCAGCCCGGCCGCGAGCGTCAGCGCATACGACGCCTCGGCTTTCAGCGCGAACGGCAGGCGGACCGCATATTCCTGGCCTTCGACATGCCGCCATCCGACCGGTCGCGTGTCGGCGACATTGGCCCATGGATCGAACCCTGGATCGTGCTCGGCAGCCCGACGCGCATCGTCGGGGTCGATCGTCAGCACCTCCGCGACGGCCTTGGCCGCGACCGGCGCGCTGAATGCCAGCGCGACCCCGCCCAGTGGCGCGCAGCCGACTGCCGGCACACCCGGCTCGAAGCGCTGCAACTCCCCGTCGACCTGGCACTGCAGCCCCAGAAAGCGCAGCGCGGGGAAAGTGGTCAGCTCGAACCCCGGATCCTGCGGCCGCCCGGGCAAGGGCCCCAGCGCCGACGCCAGCCCGGTGTCGACCTGCAGCGTGGCACGGACCGCCGGCCGCAGCGGCCGTTGCGGCGCCACCCGCCAGATGCGGCGCGCCTCCCCCTGTGGCGTATAGAACGGGGTCCGCGCGTCGAACGGGTCGGCCTCGACATCGAGCGCGACGTCGCCGAGGCGCAGTGCCGCGGCGACCGAGGCCGCGGTCACCGGCTGGCTGAAACTGATCCGCAGCAGCGGCTCGGTCGCGCCCCGCCATTCGACGACCTGGGCATAGCGCACCCGCGGCCGCTCGGTCACGAAGCGATGCTCGACCCGCCGTTGCAGCGCGTCGCCGGACAGCGCGCGCAATCCGGCCGGCACTTCGACCGCATACGCCGTTGCCGGCTGCAGCGTGCGCCCCGGCGGCAGCTCACAGGTCAGGACCGCGGGATCGAGCCAGCGCCACTGGCAGCCCGGGTCCGGTGAAATCCGGACCGGCACCGCGTCGGCATCACGCGCCATGCGCCCCAGCGGCACCATCGCCTGGCTGAAGCTGATCGAGATCTGCCCCCCGGCCGGGACATCGGTTCCGGCCGGTGTCACGTCGCGCACCTGCAGCGGCGCTGCCGTCACACTGCCGGCCCACAGCCATGCAATGAGCAGCGACAGCCCCCGGATTCCGCCACCGCGCTGCTTCGACTCAGCCATGGATCGCCTTGATTCGCGCATACAGGACGCCGCTTTCGTCACCGACCAGCTCGACATCGTGCAATCCACCGATCGCCTGCCAGCGCAGGCTGAAGGATCCGACCTGATGCGGTTCGACCGGACTCAGGCCGATCGCGGCCAGCGCCGCTGGCGCCAGCGCGATCCGCCCGTACGGATAGCGAACGGTCATCCAGTCGGCACGCCCGTCGACGTAGACGATCTCGACCTCGCGGGCATAGCGGCAGCGTTCGCCGTACATCGACGCCTCGCAGCCCTGCGGCCGTCCCAGCAGCGATTCGACCACCGCCCGCGGGCGGCCGGCGAACGCGGTGACGTCGACCTGCAGCGGGACGCCGGCCTCGACCGCGCCCGTCTCGAACGCCGCCGCGTAGTCGTAGCGATCCGGCTGCGGGCGCAGCGCCCACCACGCCGGCACGGCGAGCGCCAGCAACAGCAAGGTCGCCAGCGCCAGCTTCAGGGGGATTCTGGCTCGATCGGTCATGGATGTCGGGTCCGGTCGGAGGGCACAGCCTACCGCGCCGCTCCGGCAAAGACATGCGATATCGATCTCATCGGCGTCGGAGATCCCGGCGACGCGCGAGCATCCGCCCGCTCATGGGATAATGTCCGTTCCGCCAACGAATCCCGACCATGCACGCCGGCCTCCTCACCGCCACTCTCGTCGCTCTGATGTCCGGGCCGCTGCTGTATGCGCTGGCACGGCGCCAGCCGCCGCTGCTCGGCTTTCTCGACGGTTTCGTGCTGGTCAGCATCACCGGGCTGGTCCTGCTCGAAGTAGTCCCCGACGCCCTCGGCGCCGGCGGCTACTGGAGCCTGCTGTTCGTCGCCCTGGGACTGCTCGGACCGACCGCGCTGGAACACGGGCTGACGCGCGCACGCCGCGAAGCCCACATGCTGGCGCTGGCGCTGGCGATCGGCGGGCTGGCACTCCACAGCATCGGCGACGGCGCCGCCCTGGCGGGCGAGAGCCACGATCCGCACCACGCCGCGCTGGGCGAAGAGGCGCTCGGGCTTGCGATCGCCATTCACAGCGTCCCGGTCGGCCTGGTGATCTGGTGGCTGCTGTACCCGGTGTTCGGCGCCCTGCTGCCCGCTTTCGCGCTGTTGGCGATGTGTGCCGGGACCCTGACCGGCTACCTGTATGCGCCCGAGCTGTCGGCGCTGCTCGGCGCCACCGCCTGGGCATGGTTCCAGGCCCTGATCGCGGGCTCGATCCTGCACGTCATCTTCGGCCGGCCGCATCTGCACGAAACCTCGGAGCACCGGCGCACCCCACCTATCTACGAAGGCCTCGGCAACCTCAGTGCCCTCGCCGCGCTGGCGGCCCTCTCGGTCTTCCATAGCGCCGAACCCCATCAGCTACCCGACTTCCTGCAGCGACTGCTCGGGCTGGGGCTGGAATCCGCACCGGCGCTGCTGCTGGCCTACCTCGTCGGCGGCTTCGTCAGCGGCGACCTGCCGCAAAGCTGGCTGCGCTGGATCGGACGCGGCGGCGCCCTCGGTCAGGCCACCCGCGGCATGGCGGTCGGCCTGCCGCTGCCGATCTGCAGCTGTGGCGTCCTGCCGCTGTATCGCTCGCTGATCCAGCGCGGTCTGCCGCTCCCGGCGGCCATGGCCTTCCTGATCGCCACCCCCGAGATCGGCCTGACGGCCCTGTTCGTATCGGTCCCGCTGCTGGGCTGGGAACTCACCGCCGTCCGCGTTGCCACCGCCGCGCTGCTGGCGATCGTGGTGGCGGTTCTCGTCGCCCGGCAGCAGGGCGGCGCCCCCGCCGCAGCGACCACCGCAGCCGCGTCCTGCTGCGGCAACAGCGGTTGCTGCGACACCACCAAACCGCCACAGAACCGGATCGTTCGCGGCCTGCGCGCCGGGCTGGTCGATCTGGTCGACGACACCGTCGCGTGGATGCTGACGGGCCTGCTGGTCGCCGCCGCCGCGACGCCCTACGTCGAGACCCTGTTCACCGCCGACTGGCCGCCGCTGCTCGAGGTGATGCTGTTCGCCGCCCTCGGCATGCCGGTCTACGTCTGCGCGGCCGGCGCGACCCCTCTGATCGCGGTGCTGATCGCCGGCGGCGTCTCACCCGGCGCAGCCGTCGCATTTCTGCTGACCGGACCGGCGACCAATGTCTCGACCTTCGGGGTGTTGCGGCAGCTCCACGGCCAGCGGACCGCCCTGCGGTTCGCGGTGATCGCCGCATCCGGCGCGATTCTCCTCGGCACCGCCATCAATCTGCTGGCGCCTGCATCGCTGGCCGAACACGTCCCCACCGCGCACGAGATGACCCATGGCCTGTTCGACTACGCCTGCCTGCTGGCATTGACCGCGCTCTACGTCGCTTCGCTGCTGCGCAAGGGCGGGCGCCGTCTCGCCGCCGATCTCTGGGACGGGCACGCCGCAAGCGCCTGAATCGATACGCCGTCGTGCGCAGGCCGCACACCGCATCGATGGCGTCGCGAGTCCCACTTGCGGGGTGGCGCAATCGCCCCCGACCGACACGGCCGGATATCTGACATGCATTGACGGCCAATTCCGACAATCGAATCAGACATGCTGGGCGAGCATGAGCCTCTCACTGACGGGGGAGCAGGAGAGCGATGATGAGCAATCTGGGCGTTCGCATGATGCGGTCCACCCTGGCCGGCCTGCTGGCATGGATTCTCTGCTCGGGAACCGCCGCGGCGGCACCGGGCGATCCGCTGACACCGGTGTTCCGGCTCGACGACGGCATCGTGATCAGCTCGGACTTCGGTCTGGCCCGCGATGCATCCGGCAACCTGCTGGCCATCTGGAAGTCCCCCGGCACGATCTTTGGCCGCTGGCTGACGGCGGACGGCGCACCGCTTGGTCCGGTGATGACGCTGACACCGCCGGACTCCGGTCTCATCAGGCCCCTGAGCCACCAGGCCGTGGCCATCGCCCCGGACCGCAGCTTCGTGATCGCCTACGGGCGCTCGGTATACGGCGGACGTGAAGGCGTGTTCGCACAGCGCTACGACGCCGATGGCACCCCGCTCGGTGGCGAAATCCGGGTCAGCGTGCCGATGCTCGGTGAACACATTCGCGATCTGGCCATCACCGTCGCCGGCCTGATCGACCGCGTCGCGATGGATCCCGTCGTCGGCATGGATGCCGAAGGCAATTTCTGCATCGCCTGGCTGCAGGCGGTCGAGATCAACGGCGACCCCAAGCTGCGCACCTATGGCGACTTGACCGGCACCCGGATCAACCTGCAACGATTCCGGGGCGACGGCCGGCGTCTGGGCCTGATCACGCCGCTGGCGACCGCTTACGATCCGATCCTGGTGACCCCCAGGTTCGCGCTACTGCTCGTCGCCAGCACCGGCATCGTCGCCAATCCGCGCATCGCGGTGCAGAACGACGGCAGCTTCGCCGTCGCCTGGAACCGTTTCCGTCGCGAGTCGAACATCCTGATTCCGTCCGCGGGCTACATCACCGACATCGAATACCGCACCTACGATGCCCGTGGCGCCGGCCAGATCGACGTCCAGCCGGTGATCAGCGGGGAGTCTCTCGGCGAGCTGCAGGACATGACCACCGCAGGAGCGGACCACTACCTGCTGGCCTGGAACGGAATCGGGCTGACGCACGCGCAGCGTTGGAACGCCGACGGCAGCCCGGGCGGAAGCGACTACGCATTTGCGTTCGCCGACCGCGAACCGCCGGCGAGGGATGTGTACGCGTCGGTCGCCGGTGCCGGCGACGGCTCCGCCGTCCTCACCTGGCAGACCTACACCGCGGGGCAGGTGGACGTGATGGCCACCCTGTTCGATGCCGGCGGCAATGCCTACGGAGCCCCCTTCCAGGTCAATAGCGCGTCCCCGAACCACGAACAGAAGCCGTTGGCGACCGCCGGACCGGACGGCCGTTTCACCATCGGCTGGGACTTCATCGACGTGCTCGACTCACGCGGCGGTGAGTTCCAGGCGCGCGGCATCGAGGGCTTCACCGCGCCCTGAGCCGGGCCCGCCCCTCGGTCGGACCGGCGCTCAGCCGGCGACCCGGGCGATCTTCATCGCCATCTCCAGCGCCTGCTCGTAGTTGAGGCGCGGATCGACCGTCGACCGGTACGCCCGTTCCAGATCGGCATGCGACAGATTGCGGGCGCCCCCGGTGCACTCGGTGACGTCCTCGCCGGTCAGCTCGAGATGCACGCCGCCGAGCCGCGACCCGCAGGCCTTGTGGATCGCGAAGGCCTGCTCGACCTCCGACATGATGCGTTCGAACGGCCGGGTCTTGAGGCCGCTCGGCGTCGACTCGGTATTGCCGTGCATCGGATCGCAGACCCACAGCACCCGGTGCCCGGCCCTATGCACCGCCTCGATCAGCCGCGGCAGGTGATCGCCGATGTTGTCGGAGCCCATGCGGTGGATCAGCGTCAGCCGCCCCGCCTCGTTGTCGGGATTGAGAATGCGGCACAGGTCCGACACCCAGTCCGCGGTCATCTTGGGACCGACCTTGACCCCCATCGGATTGCGGATCCCGCGGCAGTATTCGACGTGCGCGCCGCCGATTTCGGCGGTCCGCATCCCGATCCACGGGAAGTGCGTCGCCAGGTTGTACCAGCCCGGCGCCCGCGGCACCTGCCGCGTGTGCGCCTGCTCGTACCAGAGCAGCAACGCTTCGTGCGAGGTGAAGAAATCGACCCGCGACAGCTCTCCCACCGGCTGGCCGGCGAGCGTCTCCATGAAGCGGACCGAGTCGCCGAGCGTGTCGACCATGCGTTGATAGTCGGCCGCCAGCGGCGAATGCTGGACCCACTCCAGATCCCAGTACTCGGGGTGATGCAGGTCGGCGAAGCCGCCGTCGATCAGGCCGCGCACGAAGTTGATCGTCATCGCCGAACGCGCATGGCCCTCGATCATGCGCCGCGGGTCCGGCACGCGCGCCGCCTCGGTGAACGCCGGCGCGTTGACCAGATCGCCGCGGTAGCTCGGCAGCGAGACGCCGTCGCGGGTCTCGATGTCGGCCGAACGCGGCTTGGCGTACTGCCCGGCGAAACGCCCGATGCGCACGATCCTCTGGCGCAGCCCGTGCACCATCACCAGCGACATCTGCAGCAGGACCTTGAGCCGGTTGGCGATGATCTCCGGGCGGCAGTCGTCGAAGCTCTCGGCGCAGTCGCCACCCTGCAGGACGAAGCACTCTCCGACCTGCGCGCGCGCGATCTGCTGCCGGAGGCTGTTGACCTCCCACGACGTCACCAGCGGCGGCAGCGTCGCCAGTTGTTCCAGGCTCTGCTGCAGCAGGGCCGCATCCGGATAAGTGGGCTGCTGGGCGGCCGGGCGCTGCTGCCAGGACTCCGGCGTCCATGCATGGGTCGTATGCGGGCTCACGTGAAAAGTGCTTCGAGGCGATAATTGGGGTCGCAAGTATACCGCCCCACTCGCCCGAACCCGTTTTCAGCCGATGACCGCAGCGCCTTTCAGCGATCACACCCCACTGATGCAGCAGTACCTGGGCATCAAGTCCCAGCATCCCGACACCCTCGTGCTGTTCCGCATGGGGGATTTCTATGAGCTGTTCTACGATGACGCCCGCAAGGCGGCGCGCCTGCTCAACATCACCCAGACGCAGCGCGGCGAATCCGCCGGCAAGCCGGTGATCATGGCCGGCGTACCGCATCATTCGGTCGAACAGTACGTCGCGCGCCTGATCAAGGCCGGCGAGTCGGTCGTCATCGCCGAACAGGTCGGCGAAGTCGGCGCCGAGAAAGGCCCGGTACGCCGCGAGGTCACCCGCATCATCACGCCCGGCACGGCAACCGACGAGGCGCTGCTCGACGAGCGCGCGCAGACCCTGCTCGGCGCGGTCTGCCGGATCAAGGACGACTACGGCCTGGCCTATCTCGAACTGTCGTCGGGACGCTTCAGCGTGGTCCAGACCGCCAGCGAGAGCGACCTGATGGCGGAACTGCATCGGGTCGCCCCGAGCGAGCTGCTGGTCGCCGACGGTCCCGGCTGGTGCCCGCCCGGCGTCGCCACACGACCGCGTCCGATCTGGCATTTCGACGCCGCCTCGGCCTACCGCCAGCTGATCGAACAGTTCCGCACCCAGGATCTGCGCGGCTTCGGCTGCGAGGGCCTCGACGCTGCGATCGCCGCCGCCGGCGCACTGCTGCAGTACGTCCAGGAAACGCAGAAGACCGCGCTGCCGCACCTGACCGGCCTGCGCCTGGAGGCGCCGGGCGACTCACTGATCCTCGACGCCACCAGCCGGCGCAATCTCGAGATCGACCGTTCGATCTCCGGCGCGCACGACTTCACGCTGATCAAGGTGCTCGATCGCTGCCGCAGCGCGATGGGCGCGCGCGCACTGCACCGCTGGCTGACCCGTCCGCTCCGGGATCACGCGCAGCTAAGGGCCCGCTACGACGCGATCGCCGCCCTGCTCGACGGCGGCGACGCCCACGCCAGTGCCGCCGAGCGCCTGCGCGACGCCCTCGGCGACATCGCCGACCTCGAGCGGATCCTGGCGCGCGTCGCCCTGCGCAGCGCGCGGCCGCGTGACCTCACGGGACTGGCGGCAAGCCTGGCCGCGCTGCCGGCGGTGCACGACGCGCTGGTCGGGGTCGAGACCGGCCTGATCGGCGAGCTGCTCCGCGACCTCGGCGACCACGATGCGCTGACGCAGCACCTCGGCCGTGCGCTGGCCGACGCCCCGCCGCTGCTGGTCAAGGACGGCGGCGTGTTCCGCACCGGCTTCGACGCGACGCTGGACGAGCTGCGCCAGCTTTCCGAGAACGCCGACGGCTATCTGGTCGAGCTCGAACAGCGCGAGCGCCAGCGCACCGGGATCGAGACGCTCAAGGTCGGCTACAACCGCGTTCATGGCTACTACATCGAGGTCGGCAAGACCCACGCCGCCAAGATCCCCACCGACTACACGCGACGGCAGACACTGACCCACTACGAGCGCTATATCACCGAGGAACTCAAGCGCTTCGAGGACCAGGTGCTGTCGGCACGCGACCGCGCGCTGGCGCGCGAGAAGGCCCTGTACGAGCAGTTGCTCGACGACCTCGCGCGGCAGCTCGCACCGTTGCAGGCCGCAGCGCGGGCGCTGGCCGAACTCGACGTGCTCGGCTGTTTCGCCGAGCGGGCACTGGCGCTCAATCTGAGTCGCCCCGAGCTGATCGACACCCCCTGCCTGGAGATCCGCGCGGGACGCCATCTGGTCGTCGAACAGACGCTGGAGCAGCCCTTCGTCCCCAACGACCTGTCGCTGTCCCAGAGTACGCGGCTGCTGGTCATCACCGGCCCCAACATGGGCGGCAAATCGACCTACATGCGCCAGACCGCGCTGATCGTGCTGCTGGCCCACGCCGGCTGCTTCGTGCCGGCGGAATCCGCGCGCATCGGCCCGATCGACCGCATCTTCACCCGCATCGGCGCCGCCGACGATCTGGCGTCGGGACAGTCGACGTTCATGGTCGAGATGAGCGAGACGGCGAACATCCTGCACAACGCCAGTCCCGCGAGTCTGGTGCTGATGGATGAGATCGGGCGCGGCACCTCGACCTACGACGGCCTGTCGCTGGCTCGCGCCGTCGCCGAATATCTGGCCACCGACGTACAGGCGTTCTGTCTGTTCGCGACCCATTACTTTGAGCTGACCGCGCTGGCCGAGGAGCGTCCCGGCATCGCCAACGTCCACCTCGACGCCGCCGAATACCCCAGCGCCGACGGCGAGCGCCTGGTGTTCCTGCACAACGTCAAGCCGGGACCCGCCAATCGCAGCTACGGTCTGCAGGTCGCGGCGCTGGCCGGCGTTCCGCAGGCGGTCATTCGCACCGCCAGCGGCTACCTCGAGGAACTCGAGCGCAAGACGCCACCGGCCGTCGACGGCGCAGCGCCACAGCTGTCGCTGTTCGGCGCCCCGGCCACCCCGCCGCAGCCGCCCCCGGCCGCCGCCGCACCGTCGGCCGTGGCGGCGCTGCTGGCGCAGCTCGATCCGGACGCAGTCACGCCGCGGGACGCGCTCGACTGGCTGTACCGCCTCAAGGCCGCCGCGGACGACCCGGAAGCACCGTGAAACGGCGCTACGGCGGCCTTCAGCGTACGACCGGGCCCTTGCGCACCGCACGCTCGCGCAGGCTGCGGATGATGCCGAAAGCGGCGATCGCCATCATCGCCCCGCCGGCGCCGATGGCGGCCAGATCGGCATCCGGAACCGGCAGCCACCGCGACAGCAGATCAATGGCACCGAAGTGCTCGGCCAGACCGAGTCCGAGCAGCGCCGCGCCGACGCCGTCGAGCACCAGCAGCGATAGCGGAAACGGCAACGGCTTGGCCGGTGCGCTCATGCGCCCGCCTTGCGCGTCCGCGCCTGTTCGTCGGGCACGAAGCGCTGCATGACCGCCTGTTCGAGCAGCTTCGGCGGCAGCAGGCCCTGCGCAAGCACGAAATCATGGAAACGCTGCCTGTCGAAACGCTCGCCGAGCGCGAGTTCGGTGCGTTGGCGCAGCGCCATCAGCGCCTGGTAGCCGACGAAGTATGACGTCGCCTGCCCCGGCGCCCGGAACGTATAGCGATCGACTTCCTGCTGCGCCATCCCCGCCGACAGCACCACCTCGTCGGTGAGGACGCGCCGGACCTGCTCCGGCGTCAGCCGGCCGAGATTGACCATCGGATCGAGGAAGGCGCGCGCTGCACGCATCAACCGGTGCTGCAGGCCGATGAGCTGGCCGTCGAGCGGGAACAGCGGCTTCATCTCGGCCTCGGCATAGAGCGCCCAGCCCTCGACGTTGACGCTGTTGAACGCGAAGATCGCGCGGGCGGCCGACACGCCCTTTTCGATCATCGCGGCGAACTGCATCTCGTGCCCGGGGCGCGCCTCGTGCGCCGTGAGCGTCCAGCTCGCGGCGTCGAAGGTGAAATCGTCGGTCTTCAGATCGTCCCGTCCGTCCTTGCCCGGCACGTTGAGCGGGAGGACGAATTCGCCGTATTCACCGGTGTTGCCGATCAGACGTGGCGGGCTCATGTGCGGTGCCGGCACCAGCGCCGACTCGGCCTCGGTGGCCAGACGGATCACCGCCTCGCGCCCGGGCACGCTGACGACGTGGTGGCGCCGCATCTGCGCCTCGATCTGCGTGAGGCGCTCGCTATACAGCGGCAGGATGTCGCTGCCATCGATCTGCCTGGCCTTCAGCGCCCGGATCACGTCGCGATAGTCGGTGGACTCGAGCTTCAACTGTGCCGAGATCAGCGGCGCAAGCGCCTGCATCTCGTTGCGGATCTCGGCGAAGCTCAGCAAGGCGCGGCGGATCAGCTCGTCCGGCGCCAGCTCGACACCGAACTGCTTGAGATTGTCGGCATAGAGTTCCGGCGGCAGGCGATGATCGGCACGCGCGCGCGGCCGGATCGTGTCGCGAACCCACTGGCTGTAGGCCCTCAGCTGATCCTGCAGGATGGCCAGTGGGGCCTCGTAGCCGCTGAGGCCGGCGCCGGCGAACAGTGCTTCGAGACCGTCGATGAAGCGCGGCGCGTCGGCCAGATCCTGCTCCACCTCGCCGACGTATGGCCCGAGCAGTCCGTCCTCGGCCCACCGTTCCTGGATGCGGGCCTGCGCCAACTCGGTGATCGGATGCGTCCCCTGCTCCAGTCCGGCATAACGACGCAGACGGACCAGCGCGGCCTTCTGCCGTTGCGCAGGAATCCGCGGATCGAGCAGGGCCTTGATGCCGACGAAGACGATCTGCGGCACGTTGTAGTACGGCAACAGGCGCTCGTGGCGCAGGCGTTCGCTGGTCACCGCGTCGTCGGCCGCATCGATCAGGATGTCGAGATCCTGCAATACCGACGGATCCTGCTCGTCCGCCTTGCGCTGGCGCAGTTCCGCGGCGGCCATTCCGGTGGCCGCCTGCGAGCGCTCGTACACCCTGGGCTCGAGATCGACGACGGCTTCGTCGTAGCCGTCGACGCCGAGCTGGGCGGCGGTCTCGGGACTGAAGCGGGCCATGACCTCCAGCAGCACGGCGGCATTGCGATTGCTGCGCTCAACCCAATCCGGCGTCGCCGCGCTGGCCACGACCGGCAGCAACAGGCACAGCGACCCGATACTCCGAAGCACGCTTCTCATCGCCCCTCCTTGCTGATGTGGCCGGTGCACCCGCACCGGTGCGCTGCCCTGCGCCGGGCGATCCCTACATCCCGGCGCTGTGCAACGCCACCTTCACCGCCGTCCATACGGCGAGAATGAACAGGATCGTCATCACCACGCCGATAACGATGAAATGGATCGGCTTGCCCTTGGTGAAATCGCGTTCGCGATTCTTCGAACTCTGCACGCCGAAGAACGACGCGGAAACGCTCTTGATCGTGTCGAGCAGCGACACCGACTCCGGCTTGCCTTCCGATTCCGCGGATTTCGGCGGTTTGGATGCTGAACTCATGTGAACTCGCTGTTGGTCGGTGACGCGCCCGGACGATCGGAGCTTCAGGCGCCGTAGCTCTCGAGCAACTTGGCCGAGACCGTACGGTCCTTGTCGGACTTGCTGAGGATATCGTCGCCGATGATCTTTTCCAGCTTGCCTCCGATCAGCGGAATGCCACAGCTGATCGACCAGCTCATGCGGTTGACGGAGCCCTTGCCCTCCGGCTGCAGGCGCATCTCGCAGCCGAGCTTGACCGGAACGCCCTTGACGTCGATCGTGATGCGACCGGTCTTGGACTTGAGATTCCACTCGTCCTGCTGCGTGACGATGTTCTTGTCGCCCAGAACTTTCTTGGCGAACTGGGGAATCGGCGCATCACTGGTTGCGGCATAGCGCACCTTGATGAGGAAGCGGTCGCCGCTCTTGTCGCAATCGAGCACTTCGATGTCGCTGAAGCCCAGGTTCTTGTACTTCTTCTCGAAATAAGCCCGGTCCGAAAACATCTCGAGGACCGTGTCGACCGGCTTTTCGAAGGCGTGATTGTCATCGAATTTCATATTGTCTCCCCTGGCCTCCGCCACTGCTCGGGCAAAAGACCCTCTCGAATGAAAAAGCCGCCGGGCAATGCCCGGCGGCTGCAAATGTACACCAACTTCCCGGCGATCCTTATTTGGTCGTCATCTTCTGGACCGACGCGGCCGTGAAGTAATCCGGCTTGAACTTCGCGGTCAGATCCAGCGGCTTGTCCTCGTTGAACGCCGCGGTGATGAAGTAGCGGCCCGAGGTGAAGTGGTAGATGACTTCCGGAACCGTGGTCGCCGACAGGACGTTGTAGCCGAACACGATGTGGCCCTCCTGGAACTGGTAGAGCTGGTCGCGGTTGTCGTAGTCGTCGACCAGCGCGATCGTCCAGGAGTCCTCGTCGATGTAGAAGCGGCGGGTCTTGAACGTGTGGCTGGTTCCCGGCTTGATGTTGGCCTCGACGATCCAGACACGATGCAGCTCGTAGCGCGGCAGATCCTGGTTCAGGTGGCGCGGCTTGGCCATGTCCTTGTACTTGGTCTGCGGCCCGGCGATACGGTTGGAGTTGTACGGAATGAAGATTTCCTTCTTGCCGACCAGCTTCCAGTTGTAGCGCTCGAGGGCGCCGTTGAACATGTCGACCTGGTCATAGAACTGGTGACCGTCGGTGCCTTCGTACGGGTTGTCGCAGCACACCGTCGGCGCGCGGCGGATACGCTTCAGGCCCGGCGAGTACAGCCACGCGGAACGGCCCTCGGCGCCGGTTCCCGGCTTTTCATGCACGAGGATGAAGGTACCCGCCAGCCGCGGCGGCGCCACGGTCTTGGACAGATACTTCAGGATCTCGCCGCCGCCGCTCTTGGTCAGGGTCACCGGATTCTTGATCGACGCGTAGCCGAACTCGACGTCCTCGACGATCTTGGTGAGCTGAAAATCGCCGTTGGGCTGCACGATCATCTGGTTGTTGTAGCGGGTGACCGCTTCGCCACGCCACTTCAGCTTGTGGTTCCAGATCGGCTCGGCGCCGGACTTCGGAATCGGGAACGGGAAGCCGAGCGTGCAGTTGTTCGGCGTATCCGGATCCAGCATCTCGCAGGTCGTCGCGTTGGCCTTGGTTGCCTCCAGAATCTCGTTCGGCCAGGTGACCTCGCGGTGCGCCGGATAGATGTTCATCTTGTAGCTGTCGTAGGTGTTCAGCAGGAACTTGTGCCCCTCTGACAGCTTGTCGGCGTACTTGGCCATGTTGGCCTTGGTGATCGCGAAGATCGGCTTCTCGGCATCGACCTTCGGATTGTTCGGGAACTCGCCCTCGAGCGAGCCGCGGCGCTGCGCCGGGGTCCACTCGGGGATCGTGCCCGCCTGGTTGCCGGCACGCTCGGCGCCGACGGGGGTCAGGTCCTTGCCGAGCTGATCGGCCTCGGCGGCGGGCACCTTGGCGATGGCGTGACCGGCCATCAGCGACAGGGCCACGGCGCCGGTGATAACGGCGAGACGTTTATTCATAGCGTTGAGTTCTCCTCAAGGAAGTGAATCTGGGCGACCTCGGATCGACCGTTTTTGTCGAGGCAACGATGCGCGGAATGCTACCGAATCCGACCATCGCTTGCCATAGCTGAAACATTGCAGAGCGCCATGAACTGTCACTGAACCACAGCGTCCGCGAGGGGGTGCCGCCCGATCAGCGGTCGCCACTAGACGAGATACGGTTGCGCCGCGTCCCCGGATTCGAGGGCGTCGAGCAGCAGCTCGCGTCCCGAGAACTCGCAGCCGAGCGTCGCCAGCATGATGAAGACGCCCGCAAGGCGCCGGTGCAGAAACACGATCTCCCGCGGGGGCATGCGGAAGGACATCGACAGGGTGTTCATCGCGGCCATGCGACTGGTCCGCATCGGCAGGTCGCTGGCGCCCCAGCAGTACTCGCCCTCGGCATTGCGCAGCTTCGCCGGCACCGCAGGATCGTCCTTGCCGCTGAACGGCTCGACGATCAGCTCGCACAGACGCGCAAAGGCGTCGACGACGTTGTCCGGAAATCCGTCCTGCATCAGACCGATCGCCTTGGCACCGCTGAAGATCCGTTCCCGGTCGTGCTCGACGGCACCGCTGACGATCTGCGCGTAGTTGTTGACGAAGCGGCGCGGAAACACCCGCGTGGCGCCGAAATCCAGCAGCACGATGCGATCGGGCTCCGCGTTCTCGCCCAGACGGATGCGGTAGTTGCCGAAATGCGGGTCGGACTGGACCGTTCCCCAGTCGAAGAACTCGGTCAGAAACAGCTCCAGAAATGCGCGTCCGAGACGGTTGCGCCGCTCCAGGTTGATCCCCTGCACGTCGGCATGGCGGACGCCCTTGCCGTGCTCGTAGGTCGTCGTGAGCACCTCCCGGGTGCTGTATTCCCCCAGCACCTGCGGCACCACGAAACGCTCGTCGCCGGCGAGGCGCTCGGCGAACTGCTCGGTGAAACGGCGCTCGGCCTCGTAGTCGACCTCGCGATGCAGCATTTCCTTGACCTCGGCGAAGACCGGCGCCAGATCCAGCCCCTTGGGCGTCAGGCGCGTCATGATCAACAGCCGCGACAGGGTCCGGACGTCGCTCTCGATTGCGTTGGCGACCCCGGGATACTGCACCTTGATGCACAGATCCAGGCCGTCGGACTTGCGCCGGGCGCGGTGGGCCTGGCCCAGCGAGGCCGCGGCGATCGGCGTTTCGTCGATTTCCAGTTCACGCAGCCGCGCCGCGCCGAGCGAGCGTTCGAGCACCGGCGCAACGACGCGCCAGTCGACCGGCGGCGTGTCGTCCTGCAGCGAGGACAGGACCGTCACCGCTTCCTCCGGCAGGAAGTACTGGCCGTAGAGCGACAGCATCTGCCCGGCCTTCATCACACTGCCCTTGAGCTGCCCGAGTTCGTCGGCCAGGATCTGCGCCTGCCGCTGGTAGAAGTCGCGCTTGGCCTGGTCGCGCTCGACCTCGCCCCGGAAGATGTTGGCAAGTGAATGCGCCATGATCTTGGCACCCGCGCCGACCCCGAGCTTGGTCAATGCGACGCCGCGCTCGATCGATCCGGTCTTCAGAGACGAGATGCTACCCTTGGCGCGCTTTTCGCCGTCCTGCGACGGCTTGTCAGATGGGGACATCGAACAGTCCGTGAACAATTTCTCCGATATTCTATTGGCTAACGACCGACGCGACTCGCTGGTCGGTGCACTGGTCGAGCTGATCGAAGGTCAGGTCGCGGCGCGCAAGGGACTCAAGGGCGCCACCCTGAAAGCCGGTCTGGCGGTGCTCAAATCCGCCAAACCGGGCATTCTGCCGCGAGCGGTCAACCGCCTGCTGCCGGACTTTGCCGAGGCGCTGGACCCGTTGTATCAGGAGTACAGGGACGGCGGCCATTCCATCGATTTCGCAGCCTTTCTGCAGCAGCGCAGCGACCGTGCGACTGAGGCCCTGCTGGGCGTCGCCGACCTGCGTGTCCGCCAGGCCAGCGGCAGCGTGCAATCGGCCTACAAGCGCCTGCGCGGCAGTGCCGAAGCCGAAGTCGCCACCGCGATGCCCGGAATCGCGCAACTGCTCGCGCAGCGGCTCGACGCGACGGTCTGATCCCGGGTCGCAGCGACCTCAGCGCTCGGCCTTGATCCCTGGTGCATCGGCCACCGCGGCCCCGCTGGCGCGTGCCATTGCGACCCGCGAGCGCAGCTGCGCCAGCGCCACCTCGGCGTTGGACTGCATCTGCTGCCGCTGCTCCTGGCGCAGGCGCGCCACCGCCGCCTCGATGTGATCGTCGGCCTGAGACACGCAGGGCGCCTGCGGCCCCGCCGCGGCGACAGCCATCGGCACGCTCAGTGCGGCCATCGCGATCCAGGTGGAAAGACTGCTGATTGTGGTTTTCATGGCGACCCCCGGTCTCCGGTTCGGCGCCGCGTTCCGGCGCATCCGTTATTCAGATGCACGGGGCGCCGAAAGGGTTGCAGCCGGTAACGCGGTTATCGCGAGTAGCGCGCCTTGACCGCAGCGGGCAGGAATTCCGCATCGCGCATCGGCTCGCCGTATTGCGGCGGCGCATCCTCGGCGCTGAGCCGGTTGACGAAATAACGGCCGTCCTTCAGATCGTAGGTCAGCGTCGGCGCCGAGTTGGCGGCCTGGATGTCGTAAGCCGGCAGCAGATGTCCTTCCTGGAAGCGCCACAGCTTGCCGGCGTGGTCCTCATTCTCGACCAGCACCACGTTCCAGCTGTCCTCGTCGACGTAGAAGGTCCGCTTGCCGAACGTGTGGTTGCGCCCCTCGCGCTCGGTGGCCTCGATCACCCAGACCCGGTGCAGTTCATAGCGCGTCGCATCCTGATTGAAGTGCCGGTCCTGCAACAGCTGCGCGTAGCTGTAGTGGCCGTCGCTGATCCGGTATGCGTTGTACGGGATATAGATCTCGCGCTTGCCGACGAGCTTCCAGACGTAGCGGTCGAAGGCGCCGTTGTACATGTCGAGCATGTCCACGAACATCAGCGCCTCGGATCCCGGGAACGGCTGGTCGTACCCGACCGGCGGAATCCGGAACAGACGCGGAACCTTCGGCGGCTTGACCCAGACGTTGCGCGAGTTTTCCAGCGAGTTCGCCGTCTCGTGCACCAGCGCGACGAAGTCGATGGCATTGGTGGTCTTGCCGAACCACGTCAGGTAATACAGCAGGATGTTCTTGTCCGACAGGTCGATCGGATCCTTCAGGTTGCCGTAGCGGAAATAGACCCGCTCGCTCTGCTTGAGGTACTGCGGCTTGTCCCCCGGTCGGACCACGGCCTGTGTCGTCTGCTGCACCAGCGTATCGCCGCGATAGCGCGTGCGGTGGTTCCACATGATCTCGACGCCGGACTTCGGCTTCGGGAACGGCACCCCCAGGCGGGCGCCGGCCAGCGCATCGGGACCGAGCAGCTTGGCGCGGCCGATGTTCGCCTGCGAGGCTTCATAGATCGCCTGCGGGTAGCTGACGCTGCGCCGTGACGGATACACCGGCATCTTGTAACCGGGATCGTTCTCCAGCAGCGCCTGATGCCCGCGGCTGAGGTGGCTGCGGTAGCGCGCCAGATTGGCTCCGGTGATCGTGAACAGCGGCCGGTCCCCGGCGAAGGGATCCTTCAGGCGCTGCCCGGGCTTGAAGCCCTGCGGCCACTGCGCGCGCTGCAGCCCCCCGGTCCACGGTGGAATCGTTCCGTCGGCATTGCCGTCGGCCTCGGCACCGACCGGCGTCAGACCGCCGCGGCGGGGGCTGGGGCTGTCCGCCGCGGCATTTCCGGCCGCGATCTCGATGGCCGCGCCACTCAGACGGCCGCTGAGCTGGACCGTCTCGTCCTCCGTGGGCGCGCGCTGGGCGGCCGCCGCCAACGCCTGCTCGCGGGCGCGTCCGCTCTCCAGGTAACGGATCCAGTCCGAAGCCAGCTTCTTGTTGCCACCGGCATCGCGGGCGCTGCGAAACGCCTCGAGCGCGCCGTCGATATCGGCCTGCTGGTAACGGGCGATCGCCAACGCCATCCGGGTCGGCGCATCCTTGGCACCCGCCGCGATCGCCCGCTCGAAGTCACGCGCGGCCTCGCCATACTGCTCCCGATCCATCCGCAGCTGGGCCCGTTGGCGATACAGATCGGGCGACGGTGCCAGCCGGATGGCCTCGTCCAGCGCCGGCAGCGCCAGTGCATCCTCGCGCGCCGCCAGCCACAGCGACGACAGCAGTCGCCAGTTCTGCGCATTGACCGGAACCTGCTTGGCTTCCATCTTGGCCTGCAGCAGGGAACCCGCCTCGAACGGAGCGCCGAGCTGCCCGGTCAGCGTCACCAGACGCACCCAGTCGTCGGCACTCTTCAGAAAACCCATGCGGCCGGCCAGCTCCATCACCGCGGCCGCACGCCGCTTGTCGCCGAACTTCAGATGCAGGGCCGACAGGCGCAGCCAGTCATCGCCCTGTCCGGGATCCTCCTGCAGCAGTTGCTCCAGCTGCGGCAAGGCCTCGCGTTCACGCCCTGCGCCGATCAGTGCGGCGGCCAGCGCGCGGCGCCAGCTCGGGTCGACGTTGCGCGACGCCCGCACGGCCCGCTCCAGCAGCGAGGCGGCCTCGCGGTAGCGCTTCTTCTGCAGATACGCGGACCCCAGCGCCACCATGATCTCCGGTCGCGCCTTGCCGCTGCGGACCTGCGCCTCGAGCTCCGGAATCAGCTTCTGATAGTCGCCGCTGGCCAGATACAGATCGGACAGCTGCTCGCGCATCTGCTGCTCGGCGACCCCTGAGAACGCATTCTGTTGCAGCGCCTGTTCCAGATAGCGTGCGGCCTTGGCGTAATCCTTCTGCTGGGCCGCCTGCGCCGCCAGATCACGCAGCAGCAGCGACTTCGCGTAGGGATCGGTCGTGATCCGCAGCAGCTCCTCCGGGCTCTTCTGCTGCACCGGGGGCGGCACCCTGTCCAGCTCGCGGGTTTCGCTGCGGTACTGGTCGGCCATCGCGACCGGCACGATGGACATCAGGATCCAGGCGATCCACCAGGGACGGCCGGAGGTCCGGCGCTGCATGTCGGCTCCAGCCCTCATTGCCAGTTGTACGCGCAGTCCGCGGGATCCATCGGCACACGCTGTTTGACTTCGCGCGCCTTCGGCGACGATTCGTAGATCCAGTGCGCCACACTCTCGATCGCCGCAGCCTCGAAAACGCCCTTCGGATCGGCATCGATCAGCCTGACATTGGTCACGCTGCCGTTCGGAAGCACCGTGAACACGACCTCGACCCAGCCGCGGATCTTCTGTTTGCAGGCCCACTCCGGCATCTGCGGGCGCGCGGTCGACAGCGGTACCAGGGGCACGCCCTTGAAGCCCTTGCCGCTGCCATGACCGCCGCCGCCCTGCCCGGTTCCACTGCCACCGAAGCCCCCGAACGCGCCGCTGCTGCCGAGCTTGAGTCCGCTGGATGACAGGTTCGGCGTCACCGCCACCGGACCGACGTCCAGCGGCGCGGCGTCGATGACCGGAATGTCGGTCGTCGGCAGATCGGGGCGCGCCAGCGACGGCGGCGCGGCCGGTGGTGGCGGCGGCGCGGCATCGGCGCTGGCCAGATCCTGATCCGGTTGTTCCGACTCCACCGGCTGCACCACCTCGACATCGGGCAGCACCCGCCGCGCCTCGTCCGGCCCCTGCGGCGGCAGGATCAGCCAGTACATCAGGAGGAACAGGGCGAACGCGATCAGCAGCGCTGCCACTGGCGTGACGATCCAGCGCATCATGGCTCCGCAATCACCTGCACATCCGCGGCGCCGCTGCGCTCCAACAGGTCCAGCACCGGAATCAGCACGGTGCTCGGTGCGTGTCCGTCCACCGTCACGACAACCTTGGTCGGTCGTCCGCTGCGCAGATCCGCGGCGATCGCCCCATCGAGCTCGTCAAGCGACATGGCCTGTCCGCGATAGGCAACCAGATTCTCCCGCACGACCGTGATCTCCAGGCTGGCCGGCGCCCGCGCCCGCCACTGCAGATAGCCGAGCGCGGCCAGCAGCACCACCGAGTAGACCAGCAGCCGTCCCTTCATCGTCCGTCACTGGCGCGGCGTCGCGGCAACCGACACGTCGCGGACACCGGCGAGGCGCGCCTGATCCATCGCCTCGACCATCAGCCCGGCGCGCGCGTCCTTGTCCGCCTGGATGATCACGGCCGCCTCCGGATTCTCGGCCTTGAGCTTCTGGATCATTGCGCGCAGCGAACGGATGTCGACACGCTGCTTGTCGATCCAGATCTCGCCCTCCGGCGAAATGGCGACGAGGATGTTGGTCTGGTCCTGCTTGACCGCGGTCTTGGCGGCAGGCCGATTGATCTTGATGCCGGACTCGCGCACGAACGTCGTCGTGACGATGAAGAAGATCAGCATGATGAAGATCACGTCCAGCATCGGGGTCAGGTCGATGCCGGTGTCTTCCGGGGGGGCGCCGTGACGTCGGATCTTCATGCGTAACCCAGCTCGTCACCGAGCCGCTCCGTTTCATTGCGGACACGCTTGCGAAACCGGTTGATCGACAGCAGGCCGGACAGGCCGACGACCATGCCGGCCATCGTCGGAATCGTTGCACGCGAGACCCCTGCCGCCATCGCGCGTGCATCGGACGTTCCCTTCAGCGCCATCACGTCGAACACCTCGATCATGCCGGTGACCGTGCCCAGCAGCCCGAGCAGCGGGCACAGCGAGATCAGCACCTGGATCAGCGGCAGCGTCACGTCCATCGCGCCCTCGATGCGCGAGATCATCGCGGCGCGGATCCGCCGCGCGGTCCACGAACGGCGCTCCGGGCGCCCCATCCACTGCGCGCGCACCTCGGCACGCATGCGCGGCAGCATCCGCGCGAAGAACCAGTAGCGTTCGAGGATCAGGGTCCACAGCGCCACCGCGGCGACGAAGATCCACCACAGCACGAAACCGCCCGCCGCCATGAACCCCTGGATCGAGCGCAGCGGCGTCAGCACGCCTTGCAGCACCGCATCAAGCACGGCCGCCCTCCAGGCGCTCGGCAAGCAACCCGGCGGACTGCTCGTCGAGGATCTGCACCAGGCTGCGTGCCCGTGTCGCCAGCAGCGAGTTGATGAACAGCAACGGGATCGCCGCGCACAGGCCCAGGACCGTCGTCACCAGCGCCTGCGAGATGCCGTCGGCCATCAGCTTGGGATCGCCGGTTCCGAACACCGTGATCGTCTGGAAGGTCACGATCATGCCGGTCACCGTTCCCAGCAGACCCAGCAGCGGCGCCGCAGCGGCAAACAGCTTGAGGATCGACTGTGCCCGTTCCAGCATCGGCATCTCGCGCAGCACCGCTTCCGACAACCGCAGCTCCAGCAGTTCGGGATCGTCGTCGCGGTGTTCGGGATCGTCGCTGAAAACGCGCAGCACCCGCCCCAGCGGATTGTCGTCGCGCGGCACCCGCAGCTGCTTGAGCTGTGCGCGCATGCGCCGCCCGACGACTTCGAGATAGCTCATCTGCGCGACCGCCAGCACGATGCCGACGATGCCGATCAGGATGATCACGTAACCGACGAGGCCGCCCTGGTTGACCCGCTCGAGCAGGCTCGGCTTCTCGCCCTCGATGACGAGCAGGCTGCCGCGCGACGGATCGACCAGCGCCGGGGCGATGGCATCCTCCGCGTCGGCAAAGCTGGCGGCGAGCCGGCTCAGACTCCAGCCCGGCTGCCGCGGCAACGCATCCAGCACGGTTCCCGAATCACCCGCGACCAGATAGCGGCCATCCGCCATCGCGGTGAACGTTCCGATCCTGACCACCTCCGCCGGACGCCGCAGGCCCTGCTCATCGACGACGTCGGCACTGAAGCGGACGACCTTGCCGCCTTCCGTCATCTCCTCCTGCAGCAGATACCACAGCTGCTCGAGCTCGGAGATACCGGGCAGGTCTTGGCTGTCCGCGATCTGTTCGAGAAAATCCATGCGGTCCGGAACCTGTGCGGTCACCAGCGAATCGGACGCGACGGTCCGGAAGTCCCCGGCAAGCTGGCGCACCGCCGCGGTCACCTGCACGTAGTCGCCCGCGCGCTCCTGCAACTGCTGCTTGAGTTCGCCGATCTCCCGCTGGGCGGCGTCGAAGCGCTTGCGCGAGGCATCGGCGCGCGCCTTGGACTTCGCCAGATCCTGCTCCGCCTCAGCCAGCATCGCCTGCCGCTTGTTCTTGTCGCGCAGGAATCGCTGTTCGCGCTCCCGGTTGAGCTGCGACGCCTGGGTCTGGCTCTCCTTGACCTGCTTGAGCAGTTCGTCGAGGCGGGGGCTGGCGGCCAACACGCTCGACGCGAGCGCCAGCAGCACGACTGCGATCAGTGCGCGCATCACGGTTGCTCCTTTGCCGCGGTCGGCATCGGCAGAATCAGAAGATTCGGCGCCGCCGTCTCCCTTGCGATTCTCAAGCCCTCGCGGATGGCCGCAAGATAGCGCCCATCGACCTCCTCCCAGCTGCCGCTCCCGGCATCCCAGCGCAGCGCCTCGTCGTCGTCGAGCGCCAGCGCGAACAGCGCGGCTCGACCGATCCGCAACTGATCCATCACCCGACCCTCGATCTCCACGCGCTCGGCGCCGAAGCCGCGCCCGTAGTCGACCTCGATCTGGTAAGCCTCGACGATGCGCCGGAACCGTTCGGCGGTCGACGACGACGCGTCGGCCATCAGCGCGCGCAACGCCGCCACCCGTTCACGCCGCTCGTCCTGCAGGAACGGCAGGTCGAATTCGACGAAGGAATCCAGGCTGTCGATCATCCTCAGCATCAGCGGCAGCAGTTCTCGCTCGACGCGTTCCATTTCCGCGATCTGCCGCTTGAGCGACTCGCGCTCGGCCTCCTGCGACTGGCTCAGCTCGTCGATCTGGTCCGCGTACACCGACAGCTGCTGCGACTGCCACAGCGCCGCACGATAGCGCTCGAGCAGCGCGCGGGTCTGGTCGTCGAGGTGGTCGATCCGGTCCTGCGACTGCGCCGCCGACTGCTGCGTCCGCATGGTTTCGTCGATGGCGCGGGTCACCGTCGCCGACTGAGCCGACGCCGCCATCGGCATCATCGCCATCAGTGCCACGGCAACCAGCTGTCCCGGTCGCACTCGCCACCCCGCCACATCAGGCCGCATGCGCGCGTGTCCGCTCATATCGCTGCTCCATCGGCCGAAGCCACCCGCAAATGGCATGCACCATCTCCTCTGTATCTTCATCGTCGATGACCCAGTGGCCCCGACTCGGGTAGTACCGCTGGGTGACGCCCGGATAGCGCGCGGCAAGCTTGCGCACGACCGGCGCCGGCGTCAGGCGGTCCTCACCACAACTGACGACGTACACCGGGCAACGGATGCGCGAGACATCCACCGCCGACGCCCGGCTCCAGTCGAACCACCACATCCCGATCTCGTACGCGGCACGTCCCGATTCGTGCACCAGCGCCTCGTACAAGTGGCGGTGACGATTCTGCGGCACGCCGTTGAAAGCCGAACGCACGGCGTTCGGGAACGAAGGCTTGTGGGAGTTGCGCCAGAACGCACCGCCGAACATCCAGGGCGCGAACGCGAGCAGATTCGCCCAGCGCAGCGCGCCGATGCCCCAGGCGGGCGCCGGCGTCAACAGCACCAGTGCCAGCGGCTGCACCCGGCAGGCCAGCTGCTGCGCCAGCAGGCCGCCCATCGAATGGCCGATCAGGATCGGCGGGCGATCATAGCGGCGCTCCGCCACCTGATGCTCGAGCTCGGCGAGGTAATCGCGCAGGCTCAGGCGCGCCACGTCGATGGGCTGATCGGGAGTCGGGTCGTGGGCCGGCAACGAAGGCGCGAAACAGTCGTAGCCGCGGGGTTCCATCAGGCTGCGCACGCGGTCCCAGTTGGCACCGGTGCACCACATGCCATGGATCAGTACTACTGGATGCGACATCCGTCTCCCCGGGGCAATGCTGCCCGCCTCTCCACACTGCAAAAAACCTGTCGCCACTGTTGCGGCCGCGCCGAACCGGACCCACCCGCATCGAGTCGTGCGGTTGCGTTGGCCCAGTTTCTTGTCTCGAACGGATCCGCGCAACGACCATGGCACACGACCGATCGTTCAGCGCATACCGTCGTCCGCCCACAGTTGCGAGGTTAATCTAGCATGGGCACGCGCCACACTGTCGACGCGGCATCGATGATCCACGCATCGGCACGGCAGGCGTTGCGACTGCCCAGCGCGGCAAAGTCCCGGAACAAGGCCGGCGCCGGGACATCGGCGATTGCGCGGCATACCGTTGCGAATCTGGCTGTCACCGCGATCCGGACAAAAAAAGAGGACGCCCTCAGGCGTCCTCTTCTGACATCTCGTGGCGGAGCGGACGGGACTCGA